>Ga0154639_123_pt1 | contig 294789 bp, 266 predicted proteins | sample Rifle2008BG13ft_FD_116068 | JGI IMG/M metagenome (GOLD analysis project Ga0154639, IMG submission 116068) | Deltaproteobacteria bacterium RBG_13_43_22 | reverse complement strand
CTTCATGAAAAGTCAATCAAATTACATGAAAATATGTTAGAATATTCAGAAAACCTATGACCTAAAAAATTGAACCTTATGCCTTCAATATCTCCTTATGCCGGAGGGCACGCTCCAGGGACGGCTGCATTTTCATGTCCCGGAATTCGGGGATCACGCAGTCTAAGTGGGCGATGGCTTCGGACTTTTCCTGAGGGTAGTGTTCCAGAAGCAGCTCGGCCAACTGTAAACGGCTGAGGGCCAGCTCCGGACGGAACCGCATCTCGGTGCAGATTCTGATAGCTTCCTGATAATGCTGTCGGGCTTCATCATATCTTTCCAAGAGTGAGCATGCCCCACCCAGGTGGCGGCTTGTACATGTCGTGAGCCAAAGGCCGCTTGTAAGGCTCCTACCTCCGGTCAGCCGTTGGAGGAGCAACTCGGCTGCAGGTCGATTACCCACTATCACTGCCGCCTCGAGGAAAATTAAATCAAACCAGGTATGAGTCTTATCTTCCTCCGAGTTTATATTAGGTCGATTCACGACCAAACGTTCCAACCTCTCCCCAACCTCGGAGTATCGCCCCAGGTGCGTTAGGGAAAATGGAATTAATATCTCCCTTGATATATTTGGCGGTTGATTCCTGATGACATTAAGATTATTCTCAAGAGCCCGGACAGCGTTCCCAAGATACACCCTGGCGCGGATTATCCAAATTGAAAAAATCGCTGCGAATTCCAAGAGGCCCAACTCTTCACCAAGGGCCAACATGCGGCGGCGGATCACCAAGGCCTCTTCCAGGCGCCCGTCCCAGATTGAAAGGATAGCTTTACTTAGCATGGAAAAGATAACCAGGTTGGGTTGCCCGCAGCGTTCTGCTAAGGTGTGCATTTCACGTAAGATGTCTTCGGCATGTCGCCGCTGGCCAAATTCTAAGAACGTGTTCCCCAACCATAAAAGTGCCGACCCGAGTGTGTCCATAGCTACACCAGTCCTGGACTTTCCAACCAGTTTTTCCGCCATCCTTAACCGCTCATCAGCATCTTGCGGCGCTCCCAAAGAAAAAAGCGTATTAGAGGCCGCTTGCCAGAATGTGTCGGGGTCTTCCAAATGACGGGCCAACTCAAAGGCTCGTCTGCCGAGGGCAACACTTTCTAAATAGTCACCCTCAGACCTTTTCACCCAGGTTTGCATAATATCTGCCACGACTCGCTCCACTGAATCGGGTTCAGCGTAATGATCGGCTCGCTCGACCCACTTAGCTGCCTCGTGAGTAGTCATTAATACTGTTCCAAACCTTAGTAGTCCCTTCCCTGCCAGCAGTGAGGCCTGCGAGGCTTTCTTGTCATCAGGAATAGCCTCAGCCAGGGAAAATGCTTGAGGTGCCACCTGTTCGGCAACGCGTTGATGATTGCCAGCAAGTAGTAATGCATCACCCAACGTCAAGAGCAGGTTACATCTTTTCGCTTGGTCTTCCAGGTTTAAAACATCCTGGACCTTGATCGCCTGTTCCAGAAAACGGACTGCTTCTCCATAGGCATAAACTGAAGTTGCTCTTTGCGCGGCCATTTCACCATAGCCGACCGCTTTTGAAAGGTCCGCTGAATCAGAGGAATGGGAGAAATGCTCGGCCAATTCTGCAGCGTGTTCTTCGATGCGGTTTTTGTAAACTTCTTCCAGGGCCCTGGCCATCTGCTGGTGCAGTCGAATACGCCGGGGAGCGATAATTTCTTCATAAAGGGTCTGGCGGAAGAAGGCATGGGCAAAACGGTAGTTGACTACGGCTCCGGTACCGGTGCGCTCTTCGATCACGGCGGCTTTCCTGGCCTCTTCCAGGGCCTTGAACAATTCTTCTTCGGACAGGCCGGCGACCTTTTGCAGGACTTCCAGCCGGAAATCCCTACCTATGACTGCCGCAACGGTTAACACCTTATTGCACGATTCGCTTAAACCGGAAAGACGCTTGCCGATGACGTCCCTTAAACCATCGGGGATGCGCATTTCCACCGGCGTGTCTCCCTTGGCCTCCCATCGTCCCTTGTCCCGGACAAAGACCCCTTCTTCGGCTAAATAACGAATCACCTCCTGCACAAACAGGGGATTGCCCTCAGTTTGTCGGTGCACCACTTCGGCCAGACCCCAGGGCACCTCCTGCCCGGCAATACTGGCCAGCATGCGGCGGACTTCATCGGCATTGAGGCCTCGAAGGAGTACACGGTTGAAAGTGGGGAGACGCCTAAGGTCTGCCAGAGAAGAAGATAAGGGGTGGGTCCGGTCCACCTCGATATCACGGTAGGTGCCGAGCAAGAGCAGTCTTCTGTTACCCAGATTCCGGGCCACATGTCCCAGCATCTCCAGAGTACCTCGGTCGGCATCGTGCAGGTCCTCCAGGACGATCACCAGGGGTTTGTTGGCTGCGGCATTTCCCAGGAACTCGGTCACCGCCTGCATCAGCCGGTACTTCTCTTCTTCGGGGTTTTCTTTGGGGGCGGGCTGAATGCTCAGTCTCTCGCGAACCTCTGAAACAATCCGGGCCACATCCCCTGCTCCGGTTCCCAGTTCTTTCTTGAGTTCTGAGACATCACGGCTGGAAGCATAAGAGCGCATGGCCTCTATAAAGGCCAGATAGGGTAGGGATAGCGATCCTTCTTCATAGCAGTGGCCCACTAACGCCTGTCCCCCTCGCAGTGTTGCATAGGTGGCTAATTGCTCGCTTAGAGCAGTCTTGCCGATACCCGGTTCACCCACCAACATGGTGAGTGATCCCTGGCCGGAGGCGGCGGCATCAAAGGCGGATTGTAGTTGACGAAGTTCCGGTTCCCGGCCGACGAATACCCGCCGATAAAGTGGGTTCTCGGCCAGAGTCTCTGCCTCCTGGGAAGAGACTTTTTCCGCCTTTCCGGCCTCTATGGCCTCCAGGGCTTTAATGACTTCCGTAGCTGAAGAAGGACGTTTATTGGGGTCTTTCTCCAAAAGCCGCATGATCAAAGCAGCCAGAGGGGGCGGCAGATCTGGGCGGTGCCAGGAAGGAGAAACCGGTGGGGTATTGATATGCTGGCCGATGATGGCAACGGTATCGTCACCGGTGAAAGGCGGTCTGCCGGTGACCATCTCGTAGAGCATAGCCCCCAGGGAGTAAAGATCGGCCTTTGGCCCAACCTCACCGCCCATGGCCTGTTCCGGGGGCATATAATAATAAGTCCCCACCATCATCCCTTCATTGGTCAGGCGTGAAAGATCCATAGCCAAAGCCAGTCCGAAGTCCCCGATCTGGGCCTGCCCATCGGCCGTGAGCCAGACATTGCCCGGTTTGATGTCCCTATGAATTACCCCTTTGCCGTGGGCATACTCCAGGCCGAGGCAGACGGATTTGGTAATTGTGATGGCCTGCTCGATAGGTAGTCTTCGCTCCGGGGCCTTCTCGATCAGACCCTCCACATCTCCGCCGGGCATGAGGGGCAGAACCACATAGGACTGGCCCTGTTCTTCTCCCATATCGTGAATACCCACAATGTTGGGATGATCCCCCAGTCTCCCCATCGCCTGGGCCTCTCTCCTGATGCGTTGCCTACTAGCCTTATCCAGCTTCTCAGTCTTGATCAGGGCAAAGGCCACATCCCGATCCAGGAGGCTGTCATGAGTCAGATAGACCTTTTTCTTCCCCCCTTCACCGAGGAATTTCTTAACCTGATAGCGGCCATTGGCAAAAGAAGAGGGGGTGGGAGTGGAGGGTGGTGCGGACGTAGGTTGAAATGGTTCAGCAAATAAACTGCAGGCACAGTGCTCACAGAACTTACTGCCTATTGGATTGGTATGCCCGCATTCAGGGCACTTAGGCTCTTCTGCAAGGGACTGGGCACAAATAACACAAAACCTGGCTCCACCCCGGTTCTCATGACTACACTTTGGGCACTTCATTGTAATGCCCTCCCAGTCAATGTCGGTTTTACTTCTTATTAAAAATCTCTTGGACCTTGTCCCAGCTTATAACTCGACCGAGACTTCTTCCTTCATTTTTTAAACCAGCATAGATCAAAAAGCCCTGACGTGGATCGACCCCGGCCAGGTGGTTCCAATAATTCAGTCCATCAAAAAAACCCGAGGTGATGGTTTCCCCGGATTTGATTTCTATCGGGATTTGTCGATCCCCGAAATCGAGGAGGCAGTCAATTTCATGGCCGACTTTATCTCTCCAATAATAACAATTGGCCTCCAAGCCGCGGTGATTCCTATATTTGATCAATTCCGAAATAATCAACGATTCAAACAGGGATCCTTTTATAAAATGGGTTTGGATCTGTTCGGGGGTTTCAATTCCAAGGAGGTAACAGGCCAGCCCGGAATCATAGAAATAGAGTTTCGGCATTTTAATAAGACGCTTGTTGAAATTACGGAAGTGCGGTTGAAGCAGAAACACCAGGAAACTGCTTTCCAATAATGATATCCAGGACCTTGCGGTATTGGGACTGATGCCGGTATCCTGGGCCAGGGAACTCAGGTTCAATATCTGTCCAATCCTTCCGGCACAGAGGCGCACAAATTTTTGAAACAAACCCAGGTCAGGGATGTTCTTTATCAGTCGAAGATCCCTTTCCAGATAGGTTTGAACATAACTTCTATACCAGTCCGTTGGAGAAACTTGTTTTGTATGAAGCCGAGGATAAAAGCCTCGAAAAAGCAAGGGGTAGAAATTCCGACGAGAAAAATTCTTTTGGGGCAGTTCTTCCATACTCAGCGGAAGCAGTTTCAAGACGGCTGTCCGTCCGGCTAACGATTGGGAAATCCTTTCGTGGAGAAGAAAATTCTGGGAGCCGGTTAAAATATACTGGCCTGTTCGTTTATTCCGGTCCACCACTCCTTGGAGGTAGGAAAAAAGGGATGGGACCCGCTGGGCTTCGTCAATCACTACTTTTTGAGAATAGGTGGAAAGAAATCCCCGGGGATCATGATCGGCAAACTCCCGGTTATCCAGTTCCTCTAAGGAAATATAGGTCCAATCCGGAAACGCCTCCTTCACCAACGTCGTCTTACCCGATTGTCGGGGGCCGGTCAGGGTGACCACGGGGAACTGCCTGGAAAGGGCTACTAACTTGTTTTTTAAAATTCTCTTGATCATGATGGGAGGTTATATCAAAATGTCCATTTTGTCAATCCGATTGCAAATTTGTCCACCAAAATCCTATCAACTAAATCCTTAAATAAAAAATCCTCCCTACGCTTTCAGTATCTCCTTGTGCCGGAGGGCGCGCTCTAGAGAGGGCTGCATCTTCATGTCCCGGAACTCGGGGATGACGAAGTCGAGGTGGGCGATTGCTTCGGATTTTTCTTGGGGGTATTGTTCAAGAAGCAGTTCGGCCAGTTGCAGCTGGGTAAGGGCCAGCTCCGGACGGAATCTCATCTCGGTGCAGACCCTGATGGCTTCCTGGTAATGGTTGCGGGCTTCATCATACCTTTCCAGCAGAGCCGCCGCTCCGCCCAGGTGGCGGGGGATGCAGGTGATATGCCAAAGACCTGAGGTATAAATACCGGTGCCGGAGAAGCGATTCAGCAGCAGCTCGGCCGCCCGACGATGGCCGGTTATTACTGCTGCTTCGAGATAAGGAGTATCAATCCAAATATGAATTTCATCTTCCGTTGTGCCAATACCGGGCCGCCTCACTACTGTTTTTTCTAAAATTTCAACCGCTTCATCCTTCAGCCCAAGATGGGCCAGAATCAGGCAGGTTATTGGATCGCCCATTGGTCTATCACCAGTACGAAGCTCCCGTTCAATATCAGTAAGAGATTTGCCCAAATATATCTGGGCTCTATAGCTAAATGATCCCTCATTAACCTTAGCACCCAAGGATACTCCAGATTCCTCACCCCATGTAAGTATTAATCGCCCTGCATCTAATGCCTTCTCCAAATGGCCGTCAATAATCATCAGAATCGCATCCATTGTTGTTGATCCTAAGAAACATAGCCCGGTTCGTTCTTTTATGGATCTTAACTCTCCAATGGCGTCCTCGGCAGGTTTTCGCTTTCCAACAGAGAGAAAAGTATGACCTATAAATGTTAACCCCAGGCCAACAGAAGGTGCGTTCACTCCGACACGGGAATTTCTCATAATCTCTTCTGCGAGTTGCATATTCTCTTGTGCGTGTTGTGGCGCTGTTCGAAAGAAAAGCAAGCCACTGCTAACACTCCATAAGGTAGTAGTGTCCCCCAATTTCTGGGCCAGGTTAAAGGCATGGGTGATGAGTTTGAGCCCTGACCTTAAATGGCCAGAGGAGTTTCTTATTGCTCCTAGAACAAAGTCAACGAGTACCCGTTCTATGGAATTCGGTTTGGCGTAGCGATTTGCACGCTCGGCCCATTCCGCTGCCTTAGGGTTAGCAAAACCTGGTCCGGCTTGTTCAGCTAAAATAGCAAATATCGCAACCTGACAGGCTCGACAGGCTCTGGAGTGGTCCCCAAGGGCTTCAGCCAAGGTAAAAGCTGCCGGAGCCTCGGTCTCTACAATACGCTTTGTGTGCACTGCCAGTAGCAGGGTATCACAAAGATCCAGAAGCAAATTACAACGAACACCCTTATCCTCCGGGTCCAGGATTTCCTGCACCTTGATTGCCTGATCCAGTAACATTACCGCCTCACTGTAGGCATAAACAGACATGGCCCTTTGTGCGGCCATCTCACCATAGCTCACTGCCTTCGTCAGGTCGTTAGCATCAGAGGTATAGGAGAAATGTTCGGCAAGCTCCGCGGCATGCTCTTCCAGCCGTGTTTTATATACCTCCTCCAGCGCCCTGGCCACCTGCTGGTGCAGTCGGATTCTTCTCGGGGCAATAATTTCTTCATAAAGCGTCTGGCGGAAGAAGGCATGGGCAAAGCGGTAGTTGACTACAGCTCCTGCGCTGGTACGTTCCTCTATCACCGCCGCTTTCCTCGCTTCCTCCAGGGCCTTGAAGATTTCTTCATCGGACATCCCGGCGACCTTCTGCAGGACTTCCAGCCGGAAGTCTCTACCTATGACCGCGGCCACAGCCAGCACCTTATTGCACGATTCGCTTAAGCTGGAAAGACGTTTGCCGATGACATCCCTCAAGCCGTCGGGGATGCGCATCTCCACCGGCGTATCTCCTTTGGCCTGCCAGCGCCCTTGCTCCCGGATAAAGACCCCTTCTTCGGCCAGGTAACGTACTACCTCTTGCACAAAGAGGGGATTGCCTTCGGTTTGGCGATGTACTACTTCGGCCAGCCCCCAGGGTACCTCCTGCCCGGCGATGCTGGAGAGCATGCGCCTGACTTCATCGGCATTGAGACCCCGCAGGAGAACCCGCCCGAAGCTGGGCAAACGTCTCAGTTCGGCCAGGGAGGCGGAGAGGGGATGGGCCCGGTCCACTTCAATGTCACGATAGGTGCCGATTAATAAAAGCCGCTTTCCCTCTAAGAAGCGGCAGACATGCCCGAGCATCTCCAGGGTGCCCCGGTCGGCGCTGTGCAGGTCCTCCAGAACGATGAGCAGCGGTTGGGCCTTGGCGGCATTGCCCAGGAAGTCGGTCACCGCCTGCAATAAACGGTATCTTTCTTCTTCAGGATTGACCTTGGGATCAGGCTCGATCTTAAGTCGCTCCCGTACCTCGGAGCAAATACGGGCCACATCGGGTGCACCGGTGCCCAGTTCCTTCTTGAGCTCGGTGAGATCACGGTCTGTGGCGTAGGTCCTTAAGGCCTCCACAAAGGCCAGATAGGGCAAGGATAAAGAGCCTTCTTCATAGCAATGACCGACGAGGGATTTCCCACCCCGCAGGCTGACATAAGTAGCCAGTTGCTCGGTAAGGGCGGTCTTGCCGATGCCCGGCTCACCGACGATCATCCGTAAGGAACCCTGTCCGGACAGGGCATTATCAAAGGCCGATTGCAATTGCCTTAGCTCCGGTTCCCGGCCGACGAAGACCCTGCGGTAGAGGGGGTTCTCCGTTAAGGCCAGCGCCTCTTCTGAGGATGCCTTATGGGCCTTTCCCGCCTCGATGGTTTCCAGGGCTTTGAGCACCTCGGCGGCTGAGGCCGGGCGTTTCCGTGGGTCTTTCTCTAAGAGCTTTAAAATTAGAGAGCTCAGGGGAGCAGGCAGGTCCGGTCTGTGCCAGGTAAGGGCCACAGGCGGGGTGTTGATATGCTGTCCGATTATGGCTACGGCATCATCACCGCTGAAGGGAGGCCGGCCGGTGAGCATCTCGTAAATCATCGCTCCTAAGGAATACAGATCGGCTTTGGCTGTCACCTCACCCCCCATGGCCTGCTCCGGCGGCATGTAGTAATAGGTGCCCACCATCATCCCGGATTGGGTCAGTCGGGAAAGCTCCATAGCGATGGCCAGTCCGAAGTCGCCGATTTTGGCCGTGCCGTCCGTGCCCATCCAGATATTGCCGGGCTTGATGTCCCGGTGGATGATCCCTTTCTTGTGGGCATATTCCAGGCCCTTACAGACAGCTTTGGCGATGCTGATTGTTTTTTCGATGGGAAGGCGGTGCTCCGGGGCTTTCTCAATCAGACCCTCTACATCGCCTCCGGGCATGAGCGGCAGGACCACGTAGGGCTGGCCGTTCTCTTCTCCCATATCGAAGATACCGACGATATTGGGATGGTCGCCGAGTTTGCCCATGGCCTTCGCTTCCCGGCTGACCCGCAGGCGGGAGGCCTTATCCAGCTTCTCGGTCTTGATCAGGGCAAAGGCCACGTCCCGGTCCAGCACGGTATCATGGGCCAGATAGACTTTCTTCTTACCCCCTTCACCGAGGAATTTCTGGACCTGGTAGCGGTCGCCTGCGAAGGAGGTGGGTTGGGGAACCGTGGGTGGAGATGGAGAAGGAGTTGGTTGGTCAACAGATTGGTCTAAGGCTCGGCCGCATTTATCGCAAAATTTGGAGTCCTCAAGATTAGGATGACCACATTGTGGGCAGGTACGTTCGATCTTAAGGGGCTGACCACAGACCCGGCAGAATTGCGCACCGTCACGGTTCCCTGTCTGACACTTAGGGCATTTCATGGTTATTCCTCCAGGGGAATGATCTTTTCAAAATCGGCTGCCTCCTTTTATACTCAACATGTCCAATGGACTGTGAATTTTACCAGGATCCTTAGTATGGATTTAGCAAAAGTTATCGGTAGAAGATCGTGGTCAAAGGCAAGGCCAAATTGGCCGGATGGATCTTTTGAGATTTGGAGCCTGTCCATAAATCTCCTCAAGATTCTAAAGGGGAAGAGTTAATAAGGCATGACTGCTAAGGATTTGTTAGCATAACCGTCTAATTTGTCAAGAAAATTATTGACACAATTTATATTTAATATTATAGTAGCTGTACTATGGAAATTAAACTGAATTTCGAAAAAGGAAACGGCCTTCTTCCGGCTATTGCCCAGGACTGGAAGACCGGCCAGGTCCTGATGATGGCCTTTATGAACCGGGAATCCTGGGAAAAGACCCTGATCACCCGGAAGGTCCATTACTGGAGCCGTACCCGAAATGAACTGTGGTTTAAAGGCGGCACTTCCGGACATGTTCAGGTGGTAAAGGATATTTTTGTCGATTGTGACGGGGATGCCATCCTGTTGAAAGTGGAACAACAGGGCGGGGGGGCCTGTCATACGGGTTATAAAAGCTGTTTTTTTCAAAAAGTCAAAGAAGAAGGGACCGTAGAAATTTGCGGTGAAATAGTTTTTGATCCCAAGGAGGTTTATAAAAAGTGAACCGGTTGAAGCTGGGCATCCCCAAGGGGAGCCTTCAGGAAGCGACCATCAGTCTGTTTAAAAGATCGGGCTGGAAAATAGATCTCAACGGCCGGAACTATTTTCCGGAGATCGATGATCCGGAAATCCAATGCTCCATCTGCCGGGCCCAGGAGATGTCCCGTTATGTGGAAAACGGGACCATTGATGTGGGTTTGACCGGCAAAGACTGGACCCTGGAAAATAATTCCAAGGTAAAAGTGGTGGCCGATCTTTTATATTCCAAGGTTAGCCATCGTCCGGCCCGTTGGGTCTTGGCGGTGGCCAATGATTCCAAGATAAAAAAAATAGAAGACCTGAGCGGGAAAAAAATCGCCACGGAACTGGTCAATTTCACCCGCCGGTATTTTGCCGAAAAAGGCATCCCGGTGCAGGTGGAATTTTCCTGGGGAGCCACCGAGGGGAAAATCATCTCCGGTCTGGCCGATGCCATTGTCGAAGTGACCGAAACCGGCAGCACCATCCGGGCTCACGGCTTGAAAATTATCCACGAATTGATGCAATCCAATACCCAGATCATCGTTAACCGGGAATCCTGGAAGGACCCCTGGAAAAAGGAAAAGATCAAGCAGATTGTCTTGTTATTGCAGGGGGCCTTACGGGCGGAGAAGATGGTCGGCCTGAAAATGAATGTTCCGGGAGACAAGCTCAAGGACGTGGTGGCCATCCTTCCCAGTCTGAACGCCCCGACTATCGCGAATCTTTATAACAGCGACTGGTTGTCGGTAGAGACCGTGGTCGAGGAATTCCAGGTCCGGGAACTGATTCCCCGATTGATTTACCGGGGGGCCGAGGGGATTATTGAGTATCAGTTGAATAAACTGATTTGAGGCGTTAATAAACGTTCGGCGTTTCCCGCCAAGGGCGGGATTCGTCGAAAAAAGGTTTGTTAAAACCCAGCCGATTCAATTAAAAGAAAGGGAAATGCCTAATGATACTGGTCAATGACTTTAGTTTAAAAAGGCATGATCTTCAAGGGGTTAGCGCCGAACGCCGAATCCCGCCCTTGGCGGGAAACACCGAACGGAAGGCCGGATGGTTAGTCCTCGTGTTCCTACTGGCTTTCCTGACCGCCTGTTCCGCTTCGTTGCAGCGAAAAGAGGAAGCCCTGTCTCATTTGCGCGTAGGGGATTCGATGCTCCGGGAAGGGCGTCCTACTCAGGCCTTGGCCGAATTGATAAAAGCCAATGACCTGGACCCGAGCAACCCGGTGATACGCAATGTCCTGGGAATAGTCTATCTGGAAAAAGGGATGATTCGTCAGGCTATTAACCAGTTTGAAAAGGCTCTCTATCTTGATCCCGACAATCCGGAGATCCATAATAATTTGGGTACGGCCTTGCTCCGGGACAAGAGAGTGAAAGAGGCCATTGAAGAGTTTAATAAGGCCCTGGAAAATCCCACGTATTCCACGCCCCATTATGTTCAATACAATTTGGGTCAGGCCTATTTTGCTTTGAAGGATTTTGACAAGGCCCGCGAACACTATCAAGAGGCGGTTAAACTTTCACCAACCTACAGCTTGGCCTATCATGGACTGGGCCTGTCCTGGAAAGCTTCGGGAAACATGGAAGAGGCGGCCGAGGCTTTGAAGAAAGCCATCGAAAATGCCCCCAAGTTTGCCCAGGCTCATTACGATCTGGGAGAAGTACTGATCGAGTTAAAACAGTCATCCCTGGCCGTTCTGGCCTTTCGTGAAGTGATCAGCCTCGTTCCTGAAAGCGATTTGGGGAAGAAGGCCCAGCAAAGGTTAAAAGAATTGAAATGAAAGTCAATGGATCCGACTCCAACCTGGTCTCCAAACGAGCCCGGGAAATAACCCCTTTTATTGCCATGGATGTTCTGGAAACAGCCCAGTTTATGGAACGATCGGGGGAAACGATTATCCATCTAGAAGTGGGGGAGCCGGATTTTGATACCCCGGAGTGCATTAAAGAGGCGGCCATCCGGGCTCTCCGGGACGGGAAAACCCATTATACCGACAGCCGGGGAATCATAGAACTCCGAGAGGCGATCAGTGCTCACTATTTCCGGCAATACCGGGTCCGTGTCTCTCCGGACCAAATCCTGGTTACTTCCGGGACCTCGCCGGCTATGTTTATGGTCTTTTCCGCATTGCTGGAACCAGGACAGGAAGTCATTATTTCCGATCCCCATTATGCCTGTTATCCCAATTTTATCCAGTTCGCTCAGGGGAAACCGGTCAAGGTTCAAGTCCATGAAGAAGACGGTTTTCAATATTATCCGGAAGAGATTGGTAAATGCATTGGACCGAGCACCAAAGGGATTTTTATCAATTCCCCTTCCAATCCCACCGGAACCCTTTTATCCGAAGACCGGATGAAAGAGGTGGCCCGATACGAACCTTATATTATTTCCGATGAAGTTTATCACGGTCTGGTATATGAGGGGCGGGAACATTCCATCCTGGAATTTACCGATCGGGCTTTTGTTTTAAACGGCTTTTCCAAATTGTATGCCATGACCGGCTGGCGACTGGGTTATTTAATAGCCCCCAAGGAATTTATCCGCCCCTTACAGAAGATTCACCAGAATTTTTTTATTTCGGCCAACTCGGTGGCTCAATGGGCCGGGATTACCGCCTTGACCCAGGCCCAGGACGATGTGACTGGGATGAAAGATTTATATAACCAACGCCGGAAGGTGATGATTAAAAGGCTTAAAGAGCTTGGCTTCGGATTGAAGGTTGAACCGACCGGGGCCTTTTATGTTTTAGCCAATGCCAAAGCCTTTTACCCCGATTCCTATAAACTGGCCTTTGATATTTTAAAAAAAGCCAAAGTAGGGGTAACTCCGGGGATTGATTTCGGTTCCGGTGCCGAAGGATACCTCCGGTTTACCTATGCCAATTCCGTTGAACGGATTGAAGAAGGGATGGAACGTCTCCGGGTTTATTTAAACCGGGAAGAATATAAAACAATTCGATGATCATTCGTTCAGCAGAATTCGTAAAAAGCGGATTGAAGGCCGCCCATTTCCCTAAAACTTCTTTCCCGGAGATCGCTTTTGCCGGTCGTTCCAATGTGGGAAAATCCTCTCTGATCAATACGTTATTACGGAGAAAATCCCTGGTTCGCACCAGCCGCAGACCCGGCCAAACCCGAACTTTAAATTTTTTTTTGATCAATGATAATGTTATGCTGGTTGACTTGCCGGGTTATGGTTTTTCCCGGGCGCCTAAAGAGGTGATTGATACCTATCAGGAAGCAACCTCAACTTATCTGAAAAAAAGAACCAATTTGGTCTTAGTGGTCTTGTTGCTGGATATCCGTCGTGTCCCCAGTAACGAAGACAAGGCCTTTTTCCACTTGATCCAATCCTGCGGCCGAAACACCTTGATTGTCCTGACCAAATCAGACACGGTAGGTCGCGGGTCCTGGGGTAAAAGCTGGTCGGAAATCGCCAAAGACCTGGATGGCCCACAGCCTAATCCCATATTCTTTTCCGCCAAAACCGGACAGGGCCGTGATGAAATTTGGGCTGAAATTGAAGGCCGACTTAAATATTAACTTCATAATTTTATTAATAAGAAACAAGAGAGGAACCCCCATGAAACAACCAAAGAAACCGATCATGCTTATTGGATTACTGACCTTGACTTTTGTTCTATTTTCTACCATGCTCCTGGCCGCTCCGCCCGATAACTTTACCTGCAAAATGACCTTTATGGGCATATCCATGCCTATGGCCAAACTGGGAAATAAGTCCCGTGTGGAAAATGTCATGTTGGGCGGACTGATAACCATAAGCCTGATGGATCAAAAAAAGACCGTCACCATGAATACAAAAAACAAGACCTATTTTGAACAGACCACCCAGGAAAGGGTTCCTTCGATGTATGACCCCAATGTGGTCATTGAGAAAAAAAAGATCGGAACGGAAACCATAGACGGACATCCTTGTATCAAGTACAGCGCGGTCTTTTATAATAAGGAAAAACCGCAGGAAAAATATTCCTCCATTCTTTGGGAGGCCCAGGATTTAGGGGGATTACCCATTAAAAATGAAGTGGTCATTCCCCCGGATAAAAGAAGAGAAGGGGCCCCGGACAAATTCACCACTGAAATGAAAGAGATCAAAGTTGGTGCCGCCACGGCCGCTATGTTTGAAGTGCCGAAAGACTATAAAAAGGTCAGCAGCATGAATGAAGTCATTGGGATGGGTACCGGGCAACCGGGAGATATGAGAGAACTGCTGAAACAGATGCAAAAATCAAGAAACCAGAAATCCCCCAAGGGGGAGTAAAATAACAAACGGATGTAAAAGACACAGGATGCACAGTGGTGGATGCTTAAGGGATTAGATCTCCTTCATTAAGCGGTTCTCTATGATTTGCGGAGGCGTTGGAAATCCGAAGCACAAATTTCGAAATCCGAAACAATATCGAATGACTAAAATTAAAATATTCTAAAGGGATTTTATTGTAAGCTCATGAGAAAGTTTTTGTTTTTATCTTTTACTATTTGAATTTGCTTCAAATATTGGTATTCGAATTTGGTTGCGGTTACAGGCCTCCATTAGGATACAAAATGAATGATAAAAAGATAATTCGTCCTCTAAAAGTATTGGTTCTTCTATCAAGTTTGATTGTCTCTTTGGGGCTTTTTCCCGCCTGCAGTACTGAAAATGCTTATCAGGTGGGGCCGGTGAAGCATTCCATAGATCCTCTGGATCAAAAGGAAAGAACTTGGCGGGGCGGGGCTATCGGGGCTGCTTTAAGTAGCCCGATAAAGGGAAAGTTAATAGAAATTTCCCTCCGAGCTTCGATGGAATCGGCCCGGCAAGGAAGACCCATTGCCTATTTAAGCCTTGACGGATTTCAGCGGGTTGAGGCCTTTCCGGTAGAGAAAGGCGAAACTCCCAATTGTCCCCTGATCCGGGAGCAGGTCTTTCAGGGAGGCAAGTTGATTCAGGATGAAATAAAGGAAGTATGTCCGTAGTTGATAGAGGGTGACGATTGTGTCGTGTGACGGGTGACGGGGAATAATTGATTGATCCCTTAAAGGTAATTCCCGACACACGCCACTTCGACACTCATCCCTATTTTTATAATGATTCCTGCAACAATTCAGTCAGGTCCTTGACGACAATCTGATCTTCTTTTCCGGTCCCCTTACGGCTGTCTTCAAAGAGGCTGATGCAATAAGGACAGGCTGTTGCCAGGACCTGGGCCCCCTTATCGGCGGCTTCAACCATCTTCTTATCCGAAAAACGCTGGTCGGGATGGGTTTCCATCCACAAACGACCACCCCCTCCGCCACAGCAGAGACTGAAACCCTTGTTTTGAGGGAACTCCATCAACTCTACCTCCGGAATGGCCTGTAAAAGCTGGCGAGGATCGTCAAAGACCTCATTATGACGGCCAAGATAGCAGGGGTCGTGGTATATGACTTTTTTCCCGAGGGGCTTCTTGGGGGTTAATTTTCCATCACGAACCAATTGAGTTAAAAATTGAGAATAATGTTGAACTTCAAATTCTGCCCCTAATTCTTTGTAGTCTTTAGTGAAAGCTGTAAAACAATGCGGGGAGGTAGTAATGATTTTTTTGACTCCTTTTTCTTTATAGAGGGCGATGTTTTGTTCGGCGATTTTCGAAAAAAGGGCTTCATCCCCGATTTTGCGGATCGATTCTCCACAGCAGGCCTCTTCATTGCCGATAATTCCAAAACTGACCCCGGCCGTTTTCAGTAGTTCAACGATGGCTTTGGCGATTTTCTGGCTGCGCTGTTCGTAAGCCGATGTACAGCAGACAAAGAGAAAATATTCCGTATCGGGACCAAAGACGGGCACATCCAGCCCTTGGGCCCAATTGGTCCTTTTGGCCTTATCCTCAGCCCATGGGTTACCATTGCTGTGAACACTGCCCAAGATAGGACGAAGACCCTGAGGGATAGCCCCGGTCTCGGCGATCATGCTGCGCATTGAACGGATTACATCCACTATTTTGACCTGACGGGGACAATTGCGGACACAGAGGTTGCAGGTGGTACAGGCAAAAAGGATATCATCGGATTCATATCCCTCCATTCCCAACTGCCCCATCCGAATGAGTTTCCGGACCACAAAAGGGGAACCTTCCACAGCACGTCCCCAGGGGCATAAACCGGCGCAAAGACCGCATTGCATGCAGTGATTTAAGGTATCTCCGCCCATGGCCACAATGGCCTGGTTGACTTCGATAAAAGGGGTTACTGACATAAAAACAAACTCCTTTCGTTTTGATAAAACATCTTGCTCTTTAGCGGAGGGATCATAAAATGAGAAAGGAACAAAGGTCAAGAGAAAAAAAGATCAAAGGAAAAAACCGGCCGGATTTATTTTAAGAGAACTGCCCTTGTTTTGAGAGCCTTGAAAAACGCCCCCTTTTGCCCAAACTCTTGGTCAGACTCAAATTTTAATCCTCGAAATACAATAGGTATTCCTGCGGTTAAAATTTTCATCATCCTTGACCTTGAACAAAATTGAACCGTTTTCAAGGCTCTTATTTTGGCTCAAATCAGGACATCCCTCTAAAAAGTTTAATTATAATTAAGAGGGGAAAGGTTAGTCCAATTGAATAGATTTTTTGGTTTTTTCTCTTCTTTTTGAGTCCTTTTCGGCATAAGCCTGCATACAGGGATCGCTTTTCCCTTTGGTCATAGAACATTCCAGGTATTCGGAAGCCTCTATAATGCAGGCCCTGATGGCCTTGCCGACCGGGGTCTTTTCATATTGTCCAAGATTTCCTGAAACAATGCCGAGATGGGCTCCGAAACTAACCCCCGTTGATTCCGAAGTGGCTTCCACGGTTCGGTTATCGGTAATTTCCCCGGTTTCTGTATCGATAACCTTTAAATCGACCGCCATATAGGCCTTATCCTTTTTTCCTCCGATGGAAAAACCTCCAATGCTGATCCCGCCGCCGCCCCCGCTGGTATTATGTTCGAAAGCCGAAACCGTCCCGGCTACCAGATACTTGGCCCCTTTGATTTTTCCTATTTTTGCCCTGGTCTTGGAATCCACTCTTCCGGAGGCCCCTAAATCCTGTTCTCCAAGGACCGCATTAATTTCTTTTCGTTCTAAAACCTGGAAGGCCTTGGTGTTGGCCAACTCGGAGGCTAACATGTCCTGCAGTTCATAGCCCATGTTTCCCGACCACCACCCGGCACTGGTCTGATTGGTAAACCGAAGAACCCCTATTCTGGGTTTTTCTTGCGCCAAACCTAAAGAAAGGGGAAAAATGACCAACCCTATGATGATGAACAAACCAATATTTCTTTTCATGAGACCTCCTATAGCCTTAATAGTTTTTTATAAATTAGCATATCGGCAAAGGGAAGGCAATAAGTAGTTAAATTTTCCCTTTTCGCCATTTTTTTTGAGAGTCGAAATTTTTCTTTTCAATTTTTCTTTTTCGGTCTATAATACTACCTATTGTGGAATGGATCGACTGCTTCCCAACCCATTGTAGTTGAACCAACAGAGAGAAAGAATCCTCTATCCCTCTAAAAAAACTCAAGATCACCGGAATTACAAAAAGGAACCTAATCCATGACCGCTCAAGCTCCCCCCCTTTTTCTGACCCCCAATGCCCAACTGGTCCTGAATAAACGTTATCTAAAAAAAGACATTCAGGGACAAGTGATCGAAAAACCGGAGGATATGTTCCGCCGGGTAGCCTCGGTTGTGGCTTCAGCCGATGCTCTCTATGGAAAAGAGGTTCAAATCCAAACCACCGAAGAAATGTTTTTCCAGATTATGACTCGTTTGGAATTTCTGCCTAATTCTCCAACCTTAATGAACGCCGGTCGGTCATTAGGCCAGCTTTCGGCCTGTTTTGTCCTGCCGGTCGAGGATTCCATTGACAGTATCTTTGAGGCCATCAAACAAACCGCCATTATCCACAAAAGCGGCGGAGGGACCGGATTTTCCTTTTCCAGGATCCGGCCGGAGAAGGATATGGTTAAATCCACCCACGGCATTTCCAGCGGGCCCATATCCTTTATGACCGTGTTTGACGTGGCCACTGAAACCATCAAACAGGGAGGTACCCGCCGTGGAGCCAATATGGGTCTGCTCCGGGTGGACCACCCGGATATCGAAAAATTTATCGAAGCCAAATTGCAGACCGACCGGTTGAATAACTTCAATATTTCAGTATTAATTCCCGACTCATTCATGGAAGCCCTGGAAAACAAACGGGATTACGACCTGATCAATCCACACACCGGTTTTAAAACCGGATCGGTTTTCGCTCAGGCCATCTTTGACAAGATCGTCGATTCCGCCTGGAGAAGCGGGGAACCGGGGGTGGTCTTTATCGACCGGATCAATCGGGATAACCCTACACCTAACTTAGGACTTATAGAGGCCACCAATCCCTGCGGAGAACAGCCGCTTCTGCCTTATGAATCCTGCAATCTGGGTTCGATCAATCTGGCTCGGATGGTCAAGAAAGGGGAGATTGATTTTAAAAGACTGAAGACCCTGGTTCATACGGGCGTCCATTTTTTGGACAACGTCATTGAGGTCAATAAATATCCCTTACCCAAGATCGAAAAGATGAGCAAAGGGAATCGAAAAATCGGATTGGGGGTCATGGGTTTTGCCGATCTGTTGATCCAGTTGGGTATCCCTTACAATGCTCCCCAGGCGGTAGAGGTTGCTGAAAAGGTGATGGGTTTTATTGAGACCGAGTCCCGTCTGGCCTCTGAACAATTAGCCGGAGAGAGAGGAAATTTCCCCAATTTTGAAGGAAGCGTCTTTGATCGACCGGATAAAACCATTTCAGGGATGCGCAACGCCACTACCACAACCGTCGCCCCCACCGGGACGATCAGTATCATTGCCGGTACTTCCAGTGGAATCGAACCGTTGTTTGCCGTATCCTATTATCGGACGGTTCTGGACGGGACCCAGATGGTCGAAGTCAACCCCTTTTTTAAAAAAATGGCCAAGGAAAAAGGCTTTTATTCCCCTCAACTCATGGAACAGATCGCCCGGGAAGGCTCGATCCGGAACATCCCGGACATACCCGAGGAGATTAAGACCCTTTTTGTAACTTCCCACGATATCAGCCCGGAATGTCATATACAAATTCAAGCCGCCTTTCAAAAATACACCGACAATGCGGTATCCAAAACCATTAACTTTCCCAATGAGGCCACACCGGAGGATGTCCAGAATGCCTATCTAACCGCCTATCACCAGGGATGCAAGGGGGTGACCATTTACCGCTATGGCAGCCGGGAGACCCAGGTGTTGAATCTTAACAAAACCAGCGACAGCTCTAAAATCAATCCCCGTTCGCGTCCGACCCGGACCCTGGGGATTACGGAACGAATCTCCACCGGCTGCGGAAAACTTTATGTGACCATCAATTCCGATGAAAAAGGGATTTGCGAGGTCTTTGCCCAGATGGGCAAGACCGGAGGGTGTGCCTCGTCGCAGATCGAGGCCACCGGACGGTTGATCTCTCTGGCCTTGAGGTCCGGAATCAGCCTGACTTCTATTTTGAAGCAGATTTCCGGGATCCGCTGTCCGTCTCCTACTTGGGGTAATGGTCACCAAATCCTGTCCTGTTCGGATGCCATCAGCCGGGTAATCAGTAATTATACCCAAGTCACGGTCGAAGAGGATGAGAGAATCATGGGCTCCTGCCCGGATTGCGGCAGTCAGGTGGTCCACGAAAACGGATGCCTGACCTGCCATTCGTGCGGTTTCTCACGGTGCAGTTAATCCTAAAAAGTTACGAGTCACGGGTTGCGGGTTACGGGTTCATTATTTTATTCCGCAATCCGAAATCCGAAATTAATAATGAACCTCCCCCTCATTGACACCCACGTCCACTTGGATGAGATATCCGATCCGGAAGAGGCGATCCTTGCTGCCAAAAAGGCCGGGGTAGCCGGGATAGTGGCCGTGGGTATGGACATTACCTCCAATGAAAAAATCCTGACCTTCTCGGAGCAATATCCGGGAGTTGTTTTCCCGGCCCTCGGATATCATCCCTGGAAAATCACCATTTCCGGGATCAGAAATAATCTGGATTTCCTCCACCGACATCTGGACCAGGCCGTTGCTTTGGGTGAAGTCGGGTTGGATTTCAAAATTTCGATACCCCGGGAAATCCAGGAAGGGACCTTTGGAGATTTAATGGAATTGGCCTGGGAAAAGAATAAGCCGGTTATTGTGCATTCCCGCCTGTCCCATGAAGAGACCTTTGAAATGGTCCGAAAACACAATCTGAAAAAAGCGGTTTTCCACTGGTACAGCGGTCCGATGGCCATTTTGAAAGAGCTGCTGTTGATGGGCTATTATATTTCAGCCACCCCGGCCCTGATCTACAGCCCCAGGCACCGGGAGGCCGTAACCGCTGCCCCCTTGAAACAAATCCTAATCGAAACGGATGCTCCGACCGCCTATCAAGGGGTGATTTCAACACCTGCCCAGGTTCTTCAGACGCTTACGGAACTGTCCAGAATAAAAGGGATCGAAATCGAAGAAGCGGCTATGAAGACCACCCAGAATGCCCGGGATTTTTTCGGGATCGTTTGAACAGGAATAGCGAGCGCATTCCCCGCAGCTTGCTGCGTGGGTTAGCGAGCGAACTACAACCAATAAACCCTTTCCTTGCCTGGAAGATTCCCTGCACCTTGGTGCAGGGAGCTTCAATTTTTTTGGCACTTTAGGTGTTTTAAGAGAGTTTTTGTTCACCGCAGAGACGCAAAGGACGCAGAGAGAATCATTATTGTTCAATCCCTGAGAGGTGTGATTAAACAAAACAGTTCTGGCCTCCGGCCAATTAATTACCCGGAGGGTAGCGAAGGTTATCGATTGTCGGCCCCTCACCGGCAATTGATAAATTGTCTTCTTTGCGGCCTCTGCGTCTCTGCGGTGAAAACAGTTATTTAAAAAAGCTAAACTGATACGATTTTTCTGAATATGTCTGATCTTTATCCCACCAAACCCTACCTTGATTTAAAAGCCATCGCGATTCTTCTGTTCCTCTGTTTCTTATGGGGCGGAAATATGGCCGCCATCAAATTTACCATCCGGGGGGTAGAGCCGATCTTTGCCGCAGGACTTCGCTCCCTGATTGCCTCGGGATTAATGCTTTTATGGATGGGTTATCGAAAGGAATCCCTCTTCCCCAGGTCTTTCAAGAAGATCCATGCCCTGGTTATCGGTTTTCTTTTTGGGGTTGAATTCTGTTTTATCTTTCTGGCCATGCGTTTCACCTTGGCCGGCCGGGCCTATATCTTTTTATATACGGCCCCATTTTGGGTGGCCCTGGGAGCCCATTTTTTACTCACGGGGGACCGGCTCACCTGGCGCCGTCTGGGCGGTTTGTCCTTGGCTTTCCTGGGTCTAATACTTGTTTTTTCCGAGGGGCTTTTTCATTATTCATCCCAGGTACTTTTCGGGGATTTTCTGATGATCCTGGCCGCCCTGGGCTGGGCCGCTACCACGGTTTATATTAAACGTTTTTTCACCCAGGAATGTACTCCCTTTCAAACCCTTTTATATCAACTCCTGTTTTCGGTTCCCGTCTTGTTCCTGCTAAGTTTTATCCTGGAAAGCCATCCGGTCCGTACTATCGACCTGACGGTTTTTCTGGCCCTTTTTTATCAAACCATCATCGTGGCTTTTTTGAGTTACTGGGCCTGGTTTTATTTGATCCATATTTATCCGGTAACCTCTCTATCGGCCTTTTCTTTTTTCACCCCCATCTTCGGGGTATTTCTGAGCAGTTTATTATTGAGAGAGCCCTTGAGCCTGTGGTTGTTGATTGCCCTGGCTTTGGTCTCTATGGGTATTTATTGGGTGAATAAAAAACCCATTTAGATTCTTTCTTTACCCGATCTTAAAATTTGTTTCTAACATTTGAACTGGCGTAATCTTTAAATTCGAAATTCGAAGCACGAAATCCGAAACAAGCACCAAGGTCCAAAATCTAAATGACCAAAACAAAAACGTTTTGAATTTTAATATTTGATCATTTGAATTTGTTTCGGATTTCGGATTTTAACCAATAATGCAAGGAGGATTTCAGATGGAAACCAATTCCATCATCATGACCTGTCCCCAATGCGGGGCAAAGAACCGCATTCCGAGGAATCGCCTGGCTGAAAAGCCTGTTTGCGGCAAATGCCGCGCTTCCCTTTCCACCCGGACCACTTTGGATCATCCGGTGGAAGTCACCGATCAAACCTTTCAAGGGGAAGTCCTGTCCTTTCCGGGATCAGTGGTCCTGGATTGCTGGGCCCCCTGGTGCGGTCCCTGCCGGATGGTCGCCCCCATCCTGGATCAATTAGCCAAAGAATATGCCGGCCGAATCAAATTCGCTAAATTAAACACCGATGAAAACCAAAAAACCGCCGGACAATTTTCCATTCAAAGCATTCCCACCTTACTCTTTTTCAAGGGAGGAAATCTGGTCAACCGCCAGGTCGGCGCCTTGCCCAAGGGAGAGATTGAAAAACAGCTCAGATCTGTTCTTTAGTGAAACAGCTCAAGTAGGTTTATTTTTGTGCCCGCAAGTTCCGGTTTATATCTGGGGTCAAACCTTGAACAGTGAATTATGATTAAATCACAAATCAAGGTTTGACCTCTTTACAGTTTCTTAGGAAAACAAGGACAGCCGCCCCTGTTTTATTTCCTATATCGGCTTAACTATCTTAAGATCTTTGAAATAAGTTTTATATATCCCAAGGTCCCTGGTAAGCAAACAATCGGCGTTGGCCAGAGCATGGGCCCCTATGAGGAAGTCTGCCAATACATGCAATCGTCTGGTCACCGGCTTCCGGCATTGAGGACAGGTTATAGCAAATCTACTGCCGCATTGTTGGCATGAAAACTTGTCCTCCTTGCTTTTTCCGGCATATTTTACCCACCGTGTACCAGCGATATAAAGAGATTTTGGATTGGAGTATTCCAGCCTCATCCCGGTCTCGGCTAAGAATGTTCTAAGGTCCGGTTCGGAGGGAAATTGAGCCGCAAGTTCGGCAAAGACGACTTCGCAAAAAATTAACTTCCCCTTGGAAAAATGCCGGTCCAAAAGCGCCTTGGAGGATTCACTAAAAGGTTCACCCGGAATCAGAACATCGAGGATAATGTTGGTGTCAACGGCTGTTATCATGACCTCGAATCTCTCTGATCAGGTCATCGCTGCGGTGCCCCTTCAGATGTTTCAATTGGCCCACCCACTTGTCAAAGGGAGATTTTGTCAGGGCCTTCTTTATAAGAATATGTTCTCCTTTTTCTTCAAAACCCACCTCTTCGCCCGGATGAACTCCCAGTTTTTCCCTAACTTTTTTGGGAATGGTCACCTGCCCTTTAGAGGTCACTTTTGCAACGATCATCATACACCTCGAAGTAAGAATCAATATTCCTTACTTTTATTGTAAGGAATTGGCTTGTGACTGTCAAGGTTTTTTTGAATATTTTTTCGATAGCTAGAAATCGTCCTCCCTATGCCTTGAGGATTTCCTTATGCCTCAGGGCGCGTTCCAGGGAGGGCTGCATTTTCATATCCCGAAACTCGGGGATGACGAAGTCCAGGTGGGCGATGGCCTCTGACTTCTCGTGTGGATAGTGCTTCAGTAACAGTTCCGCAAGCTCAAGGCGGCTGAGTGCCAGCTCCGGCCGGAATTTCATCTCGGTGCAAATCCGGATGGCTTCCTGGTAATGGTTGCGGGCCTCATCATATCTTTCCAGCAGAACCGCCGCCCCGCCCAGGTGGCGGGGGATACAGGTTGGCCACCAAACACCCGAAGTACAGACACCTTTGCCGGAGAAGTGGTCCAACAGCAGTTCTGCCGCTGGGCGATGACCAGTCAACACCGCGGCCTCAAGAAAGGGGCAATCCACAAAATTAGGTGTTTCATCTTCCTCCGTACCAATAAAAGGGCGCCTCACCACCCCTTGTTTCAATAATTCTATTGACTCCTCTTTCCTTCCAAGATGAGCCAACACTAAGCAAAGTAGTTGAGTAGCCCGAATTCTTCTATTATCTTGCCAAGTACCAAAGCGGAGAGCGGACTCAAAATCCTCAAGCGATCTGCCCAGATATAACAGAGCTCTATTTCCAGTCAAGCCGGCTGTTATATTGGCACTTTGGAGTATACCGGCTTCTTTACCTTTGGCGCGTGCCTCTCGGGCTGTATTTAACGCCTCTTCTATCCGACCATCCATAAGCTGCAGTAGCGCATCCATTCCTAAGGACCCAACCAAAAGGCTAGTCAGCCGTGTGCGTTTGGCTATGTCTCGTAGCTCTGTCCAAACCTCCTCCGCTTTTTCCCGTTTTCCTAAAGCGAGAAAGGTACTACCCGCCAATGCTAAAAATCCACCCCTAAAATATGCTTTCACTGTTGGGTCTGAAACTTTTATTAACTCTTCAGCAAGTTTTGCGTTCTCTTGAGCGTGCTTGGGTGCTGTCCTATAGTTTAATAATATATATGCTCCTGACAATAAAATATTTGGGTCATTTTGATTTCGTGCCAAATCAAGTGCGTTAGTTAAGAGCTTGATCCCCAAAATCATATTCCCAGTAGAGCAGTTTATTGCCCCGAGAGTTATGTCCGCAAAAGTGCGTCCTATGGTGCCAGGACTGGTATGACGGTCGGCTCGTTCAGCCCACTCCGCTGCCTGAGGAGTGGCAATCCCCGGGCCGGCCTGTTCCATATTAATGGCCCATAGCGCTGATTCACATGCCCGAACAACTCGTGGACTATCTTTAAGTGCTTCGGCCAGAACAAAGGCTGCTGGGGCCACTTCGTCCTGAATACGTTTGAATTCCGTGGCTAAAAGTAAGGCATCGCATAAGTCCAGCAGCAGGTCACAACGGCGGCTCTTATCCTCCGGGTCCAGGATCTCCTGGACCTTGATGGCCTGATCAAGAAGCTTTACAGCCTCACCGTAGGCATAAACGGCCGTTGCCCTCTTCGCTGCCATCTCTCCATAACTCACCGCTTTTGTCAGGTCGGCGGCATCAGAGGAATAGGAGAAATGCTCGGCTAGTTCGGCGGCGTGTTCTTCCAATCTGGTTTTATAGACCTCCTCCAAGGCCCTGGCTACCTGCTGGTGAAGCCTGATTCTCCTTGGGGCAATAATCTCTTCATAAAGGGTCTGACGAAAGAAAGCATGGGCAAAACGGTAGTTGACCACGGCTCCCGTGCCGGAACGTTCCTCTATCACGGCCGCCTTCCTCGCTTCCTCCAGGGCCTTGAAAATTTCTTCATCGCTCATCCCCGCAACCTTCTGCAAGACCTCCAGCCGGAAGTCCCTGCCTATGACTGCGGCCACGGCCAGCACCTTGTTACACGATTCACTCAGACTGGAAAGACGCTTGCCGATGACATCCCTCAGTCCGTCCGGGATGCGCATCTCCACCGGAGTGTCTCCCTTCGCCTGCCAACGCCCTTGCTCCCGGGTGATGACCCCTTCTTCGGCCAGGTAACGGACCACCTCCTGGACGAAGAGGGGGTTGCCTTCGGTTTGGCGATGTACTACTTCGGCCAGCCCCCAGGGTACCTCCTGCCCGGCGATGCTGGAGAGCATGCGCCTGACTTCATCGGCATTGAGACCCCGCAGGAGTATACGCCCGAAGCTGGGCAAACGTCGCAGTTCCGCTAAAGAGGCAGAGAGGGGATGGGCCCGGTCCACTTCAATATCACGATAGGTGCCGATTATTAAGAGCCGCTTTCCCTCCAGGAAACGGCAGACATGCCCCAACATCTCCAGGGTTCCCCTGTCAGCGCTATGCAGGTCTTCAAGGACGATGAGTAAAGGCTGGGCCTTGGCGGCATTACCCAGGAAGTCGGTCACCGCCTGCAATAAACGATATCTTTCTTCTTCGGGGTTGACCTTGGGATCAGGTTCTATCTTGAGACGTTCTCTTACCTCGGAGCAAATACGGGCCACATCGGGTGCACCTGTGCCCAGTTCCTTCTTAAGCTCGGTAAGGTCACGGTCTATGGCATAGGTCCTTAAGGCCTCCACAAAGGCCAGATAGGGCAGGGATAACGAGCCTTCTTCATAACAGTGACCCACGATGGATTTTCCACCTCGCAGGCTGACATAGGTAGCCAACTGTTCGGTGAGGGCGGTCTTGCCGATGCCCGGCTCACCCACCACCATCCGTAAAGAACCCTGTCCGGATAGGGCATTGTCAAAGGCCGATTGCAATTGTCTTAGCTCAGGCTCCCGGCCGACGAACACCCTACGGTAGAGGGGATTTTCTGCCAGGGTCATGGCCTCTTCTGAGGATTTCCCCTTGGTCTTTCCTGCCTCGATGGTTTCCAATGTCTTTAAGACTTCAGCGGCCGAGGCCGGACGTTTCTGTGGGTCTTTCTCCAGGAGTTTTAAAATGAGAGCCTCAAGGGGAGAAGGCAGGTCGGGTCGGTGCCAGGTAAGGGCCACCGGCGGGGTGTTGATATGCTGTCCAATGATGGCCACGGCATCATCGCCGCTGAAGGGAGGCCGGCCGGTCAGCATCTCGTAGAGCATGGCTCCCAGAGAATATAAGTCTGCCTTAGCCGTAACCTCACCCCCCATGGCCTGCTCCGGCGGCATGTAGTAATAGGTGCCCACCATCATCCCCGATTGGGTCAGTCGGGAGAGTTCCATGGCAATGGCCAAGCCAAAGTCGCCGATCTTAGCCGTGCCGTCTGTCCCCATCCAGATATTGCCGGGCTTGATGTCCCGGTGGATAATCCCTTTCTTGTGGGCATATTCCAGGCCCTTACAGACGGCTTTGGCTATGCTGATGGTTTTTTCGACAGGCAGGCGATGCTCCGGGGCTTTCTCAATCAGACCCTCGACATCGCCGCCGGGCATGAGCGGCAGGACCACGTAGGGCTGGCCGTTCTCTTCTCCCATATCGAAGATACCGACGATATTGGGATGGTCGCCGAGTTTGCCCATGGCCTTCGCTTCCCGGCTGACCCGCTGGCGGCTGGCCTTATCCAGCTTTTCGGTCTTGATCAGGGCAAAGGCCACATCCCGGTCCAGCACCGTATCATGGGCCAGGTAAACCTTCTTCTTACCCCCTTCACCCAGGAATTTCCGGACCTGGTAGCGGCCGCCAGAGAAGGAGGTGGGCACAGGAGTGAGTGGGGGTGGTGATGCGGGCTCCGATTGAGCGCAACCGCACTGGAGACAGAACTTAAACTCTTGGGGGTTGATATGACCGCATTGTGGACACTTGCACTCGGTTTGCAACAACTGTCCACACACTCCGCAGAACTTGGCATTATCGGGGAGTTCAGTCCGGCATTTCGGACACTGCATCTTCCACCTCCTGTGGCGATTGCATCGAGCACAACCCGGCTTTTAATTCTTGATAGAATTCTTGATCTTAAGAGCCGGATCAAAGATAGCTGACTCTGGCTTCTGAAGTAAAGAGATTCTCTTGACGTTACAAAAGCCGAATATGCCGCAGATCCAAAGTGTCAATCCCGCCGATAGCGGGACTGAATTCGTTGCAGGAAGCTTCAAAAGAAATACACTATAAAAGTTGGGTATAATATAAATGTGTCAGTTTAAGCTGCTACCCCAAATACGATATTATATTGTTTTTCTTGAATTTTATTTTATCACTCCAGCATACGGGCAAGCGTTTTTCTAAGGTTGGGAATATCGTATTTGCAAATTTTATAGATTTCTTCAGCATCAAGATCGAAATAATCATGAGCCAACACATCCCGCACGCCGATAACTCCTTTCCAGTCAATATCAGGATATTTTCTTAAGAACTCGCCTTCTGTTTCCCTATCTATTTTCTTGAAACTCTCGCCAATGGCAATAAGCAACATGGCTATAGCATCCAATTTGTCTTGATTGAGCTCTGTTGTTGTAAAATCGGAAGGGGAACCAATACCGGAAAACCTTCTTTCAATCCGTGCCACCGCTTCATTGATTTGTTCCAATTTATCTCTTAGAAGGGTTTTATCATACATAGACGGCCTCTCGGTCAATCCTTGCCTTAAGGCGGCTATTCATCATAGTCCGATAACGAATTACGTCCACGGGCATTTTTAATCTTTCTTCTAGTGTTTCCTTTATGTGCACCATATAAAACAGATCCGGCTCACGCATTTCTAAGACCACATCAACATCACTATCCTCACGAATTTCATTACGGGCTAAAGAGCCAAAAATGCCTATTTTGGTAACTCCATAGCGCTGTTCAAAATCGGGCTTGATCCTTCTTAATTCTTGGAGAATTGTTTCGCGATTATTTTTTTTCATAGTCACCTCAATGACCTTCGTTGCAGCGTATTGTATCACATTGGGCAGTTTTTAACACATTTAAGATGCGAACCAAAGACGCCAACTGTTAACTAATACCTGATCCTATGCCTTCAGGATTTCCTTGTGCCGGAGGGCGCGTTCCAGATAGGTATTCATTTTCATGTCCCGGAACTCGGGGATGACGAAGTCGAGGTGGGTGATGGCCTCGAATTTTTCCGTAGGATAATGCTTAAGCAACAGATAAACCAGCCCCAGGCGGCTGAAATTTTCAAAAATAAACAATTGAAGCTCCCTGCACCAAGGTGCAGGGAATCTTCCAGGCAAGGAAAGGGTTTATTTGTTGTAGTTCGCTCGCTAACCCACGCAGCAAGCTGCGGGGAATGCGCTCGCTATTCCTGTTCAAGCAATTTTGCGAAGTAATTTATTGTCAAGTTCAAGCTCATAGGAAAGAATGGTTTTAATATTCATCTTTTTTGAAGCATTAAGTATTTCTATGCCAACAATCTTATCCTCACCTGTCGTATCTAAATTTACCCCTTCTGAAATCTCAATGACTCCTTCAGGCTTTTGGCTCCCTAATTTTATATATAAAGCATCAACCTCATTATCATAGTGTACTCTCATTTCTTTCTTCCTTTCTTCAAGGGATAGTTTGTTACAACGTTTATCAAGTCTTCTTCGACAGAAACGATTATCTTTAACGGGTATTTAAATCCAGTAACGTTCTTTATGATTTCATGTTCTCCGTGTTTTAAAGCCATATCTGAAATAATGCCTGAAATCATTGTTTCAGAAATTCCATAAAGTTTTGCCCGTCTTTTTGCATGACGTGAAAATATTATCTTCATAAAAGATCACTTATAAAGTGTATAACAGTTTCTCGCCTTAAAATAAATACTGAATTTATTATATTCTGCTTTGGTTGAAATTTTATCACGCCTTAGAAGGCTTTAGGCGGTTTTTCTTGGTTGCCTTAAGCTACGCCTTCAAAATCTCCTTGTGCCGGAGGGCCCGTTCCAGATAAGTGTTCATTTTCATGTCCCGGAATTCGGGGATGACGAAGTCTAAGTGGGTGATGGCCTCGGACTTTTCCTGGGGGTAGTGCTTCAGTAACAGCTCGGCAAGCTCAAGGCGGCTGAGGTCCAGCTCCGGCCTGAACTTCATCTCTGTGCAGACCTTGATGGCTTCCTGGTAATGTTGGCGGGCTTCATCATATCTTTCCAGAAGTGCCGCCGCTCCACCCAGATGGCGGGGGATGCAGGTGGTATAGAAAATACCCGGTGTACAGACAACTGTGCTGGTGAAGCGTTTCAACAGCAACTCAGCCGCCCGTTGGTGACCGGTTATAACCGCCGCCTCGAGATAGAAGGAATCTATCCAGGAATCGGTCTCATCTTCAATCGCACCAATATAGGAGCGCTTCACCACCCCTTGTTCCAATATTTCTGAGGCCTCGTCTTTCTGTCCCAGGTGAGCCAGTATCCAACAGAACAAGGGGTTTATCCCAATTGGATCGTTATTAATAGCAAGAGCACTACGAAGTCCACGCTCAATAACCTCAAGTGACCGACCCAGATAGCCCCGAGCTCTAAAGCCAAAAAAGGCTGCTCCGATATTTGTTGCTTGAGGTACCCCGACCTCCTCCCCTTTGGAACGTATGCGGCGGGCTGCATCTATTGACTCTTCAATGAAGCCATCCATAAACCTCATTAGCGCATCCATTGTTTCTGATATAACCAAAAGGCCAACGTTACCGGTGCGGTGGGCTATGGTTCGCAATTCGGTAAAAGCTTCCTCTGTAGATTGTCTCAATCCAACGCAGAGTAAAGCACTTCCTACAGCGATTAATCCTATGGCAGAATTTGGCAAGGTCACTCCGGAATGAAAGTAATCGAGAACTTCCTTGGCGATTCGAACATTCTCCTGGGCATGCTGTGGGGCTCTTCTGTAAGCAAGCAACATGCAAGAAGCCTGTAATAAGATACTCTGGTCCCCTAAGTTCCGGGCCAACTCATACGCTTGGGTCAGGAGCTTGACCCCTGTCTGGAAATCCCCTGCTGCCCGTCTTGTAACCCCAAGAAACATATCAGCTACAGCACGTTCAGGGGTATTGGGTCTGGCAGAGCGGTCAGCTCGCTCGGCCCACATCGCTGCCTCCGGGGTGGCATAGCCAGGATCCGCTTGTTCCCTATGAATAGCTACTAAAGCCGCCAGACAGGCTCGAGAAGCCCGAGAGTTATCTCCAATGGCTTCGGCCAAAGCCCAGGCTGCTGGGGTCTCTGTCTCATAGACTTGTTTGGGTTCTACGCTCAAGAGCAAGGCATCGCAAAGATCTAACAATAGATCACAGCGCATGGGTTCGTACTCGGGGTCCAGGATCTCCTGTATCTTAACTGCCTGATCAAGGAGTTTTACCGCCTCTCCGTAGGCATAAACGGAGGTCGCTCTCTTTGCGGCCATCTCTCCGTAACTCACCGCTTTGGTCAGGTCGGCCGAGTCGGATGAATAGGAAAAGTGCTCGGCTAATTCGGCGGCGTGGTCTTCCAGTCGGGTTTTGTAGACTTCCTCCAGTGCCCTTGCTACCTGCTGGTGAAGCCGAATGCGCCGGGGGGCGATGATCTCTTCATACAAGGTCTGACGGAAAAAGGCATGGGCAAAACGGTAGTTCACCACGGCTCCCGCGCCCGTGCGCTCCTCTATCACTGCGGCTTTCCTTGCTTCCTCCAGGGCCTTGAAGATTTCTTCATCGGTCATGCCGGCGACCTTCTGCAGGACTTCCAGCCGGAAGTCCCTACCTATGACTGCGGCCACGGCCAGGACTTTGTTACACGATTCGCTAAGACTGGAGAGACGCTTACCGATCACATCCCTCAGTCCATCGGGAATGCGCATCTCCACCGGCGTGTCGCCTTTGGCCTGCCAGCGCCCTTGCTCACGGGTGATAACCCCTTCCTCGGCCAGGTAACGCACCACCTCCTGGACAAAGAGGGGATTGCCTTCGGTCTGGCGGTGTACGACTTCGGCCAGTCCCCAGGGCACTTCCTGCCCGGCGATGCTGGAGAGCATCCTTCTGACTTCATCGGCATTGAGACCCCGCAGGAGTACTCTACCGAAGCTGGGCAGGCGTCTCAGTTCCGCCAAAGAGGCGGAGAGGGGATGGGCCCGGTCCACTTCGATGTCACGATAGGTCCCGACAATGAGGAGCCGCTTTCCCTCCAGGAAACGGCAGACATGCCCCAGCATCTCCAGGGTGCCCCGGTCGGCGCTGTGCAGGTCCTCCAGGACAATCAACAACGGCTGGGCCTTGGCCGCATTGCCTAAGAAATCGGTCACCGCCTGCAATAAACGGTATCTTTCTTCTTCGGGATTGACCTTGGGATCAGGCTCTATCTTGAGCCGTTCCCGAACCTCGGAGCAAATACGGGCCACATCCCCGGCACCTGTGCCCAGTTCCTTCCTGAGCTCGGTAATATCACGGTCTGTGGCGTAGGTCCTTAAGGCCTCCACAAAGGCCAGATAGGGCAGGGATAATGAGCCTTCTTCATAGCAATGACCCACAATGGATTTACCACCGCGCAGGCTGACATAGGTGGCTAATTGTTCGGTAAGGGCGGTCTTGCCGATGCCCGGCTCACCAACTACCATCCGTAAGGAACCCTGTCCGGATAGGGCATTATCAAAGGCCGATTGCAGTTGCCTTAGCTCCGGTTCCCGGCCAATGAACACCTTCCGGTAGAGGGGGTTATCCACCATTACTTCTTCTATGGATGCCTTCCGGTCTTTTCCCGCTTCGATGGTTTCCAGGGCTTTCAATACCTCGGTAGCGGAAGCCGGGCGTTTCTGCGGGTCTTTCTCTAAAAGTCGTAAAATGAGAGCAGACAGGGGAGCAGGAAGGTCCGGTCTGTGCCAGGTAAGGGCCACCGGCGGGGTGTTGATATGCTGTCCGATGATGGCCACGGCATCATCGCCGCTGAAGGGGGGCCGGCCGGTCAGCATCTCGTAGAGCATGGCTCCCAGAGAGTAAAGGTCTGCCTTAGCCGTCACCTCGCCACCCATGGCCTGCTCCGGGGGCATATAATAATAAGTCCCTACCATCATCCCCGATTGGGTCAGCCGGGAGAGCTCCATAGCGATGGCCAGTCCGAAGTCGCCGATCTTAGCCGTGCCGTCTGTCCCCATCCAGATATTGCCGGGCTTGATGTCCCGGTGGATAATCCCTTTCTTGTGGGCATACTCCAGACCCTTACAGACAGCTTTGGCGATGCTGAGGGTTTTTTCGATGGGCAGGCGGTGGTCCGGGGCTTTCTCAATCAGACCCTCGACATCACCGCCGGGCATGAGCGGCAGAACCACGTAGGGTTGGCCGTTCTCTTCGCCCATATCGAAGATACCGACGATATTGGGATGGTCGCCGAGTTTGCCCATGGCCTTGGCTTCCCGGCTGACCCGCAGGCGCGAGGCCTTATCCAGCTTTTCTGTCTTGATCAGGGCAAAGGCCACATCCCGGTCGAGCACCGTATCATGGGCCAGGTAAACCTTCTTCTTACCCCCTTCACCCAGGAATTTCTTGACTTGATAACGACCGTTGGCAAAGGAGGTGGGTTGGGATTCGGTATGAGGTGCCGGGGAGACGGGAGGTTGGCCAATTGATCGGATCATAGACTGCCCACATTCGATGCAGAATTCGCTATCTACAGGATTGGAATGTCGGCAATGATTACATATTATTTCAGTCAGGAGGGATTGCCCGCATTTTTTGCAGAATTTAGCTTTGTCAGGGTTTTCGGTCTGACATTTAAAACACTTCATGATTTTTCCTCCTTGATAGAGAGAAAATGGCTAGGAAAATCAGGAGGTAATCGCTTTAATGCAATCAAACATCCCTTGGATATTTGTATGTCCGGTTTTCGTTAGAATGGAGATGGTATCCGATTTTCAGCCTTCCTGGCTTAAACGATCTGCCCAATAGCGTGGGCGGCGATGTAAATGAGCAACTGCTACAATAATGATGGTTTCGCCTTCCAATCCATAGATCAGCCCATATGGAAAACGGGCCAATAGGCATCTTCGAAGTCCGGGCTCTATCTCCGGACAGGATAGGGGGAAAATAACCGATCTTCTAACTGCTCTATCCAATTCATCGAGAAATTCTTGGCCCAGACCATTAACCTGTTCGTTATACCAGTTGACGGTGTCATCAAGTTCTTGCTGAGCCAGTGTAAGAAAGCGTACCTTCATCAGCGGCGATACTTTTCCATAACTTCATGATAGGAAACCGAAGGAATACGGCCTGATTTGTAAGCATCCCAACGTTTGCGAGCTTCCTCCGCCCAAATCTGATCCAATTCCGGGTCCGGTTTATCCAGATCGGTAAGGATCGCATCCACCAATCGAAGTTTTTCTACGTCCGACAAAGAATTAATTTCCTTTGAAAGCCTTTCGGCTGTGGTGGTCATACTAACGCCTCCATTTATTAGGTTATGCAAGGTTCTTATTTTATTTTTTTTTGCAGGATAACATTTCTTTCCCAAATCAGCAATGTGCATTTCAAAGCCTGTTGAACTTTTATGATTTGAAATCATTTAAAATCCGCTCTTTAGGCCTTTAAAATCTCCTTGTGCCGGAGGGCCCGTTCCAGATAGGTGTTCATCTTCATGTCCCGGAATTCGGGGATGCAAAAGTCGAGGTGACCGATGGCCTCGGACTTTTCCTGGGGATAGTACTTCAGAAGCAGCTCGGCCAGCTCCAGGCGGCTGAGGGCCAGCTCCGGTCGGAATCTCATTTCCGTGCAGATCCTGACGGCCTCCTGGTAATGCTGACGGGCCTCATCATATCTTTCCAGGAGCGCGCAAGCCCCGCCCATATGACGTGGGATGCAGGTGGTATACCAAATACCCGATGTACAGACACCGGTGCCGGTGAAGCGGTTCAATAACAGCTCAGCCGCCGGTCGATGGCCGGTCACCACCGCTGCTTCGAGATAGGAGGAATCATCCCATATCGCTGTTTCATCTTCTACAGTACCCATGTCGGGCCGCCTCAGTACCCATTGTTCTAACAATTCTGAGACCTCGTCATTCCGCCCAAGATGAGCTAGCACTAAACAGAGCAATGCATGTGCCCCGAGTCTATCATCAGGCCCAGCAGCTCCGCGCAGCCCACGCTCATTGGCCTCAAGAGACCTGCTGAGAAAGATCCGGGCCCTATAGCCGGCTAAGCTGGCGCCTATATTGGCGCTTAGAGGCACACCGGCTTCCTTCCCTCGGATACGTATGCTTCTGACAGTATCTAATACCTCTTCCAGGAGGCCATCCATGAGTTTCAGAAGTGCATCCAACGCTTCTGAAGTACGACTGAGGGAAAACTGTCCCGTCCGTTTGGCTATGGCCCGAATTTCACTCCAAACCTCTTCGGCACGGTCTCGCCTCCCCAAGGCAAGGAGGGAATGACCTGCCATTTGCAATCCAAAACTGATTAAACTCAAGTGTACTCCTGCTTTTGAACTTCCCAGAAGCTCTTCAGCGAGACGAATGTTCTCCTGGGCGTGCTGTGGTGCGGTTTGAGAGTAGAGCAGAAAGCCACCAGCGACCCAGAAGGTATTTGGGTCTCTTAGTTTACGAACCAGCTCAAAAGCCTTGACGACGAGTTTAAGCCCCAACCGAGTATTTCCTGTTGAGTATCTTATGAGCCCGAGAGTCATGTCAGCAAAAGCCCGCTCTATGGTATCGGGCCTGGCATAGCGGTTATACCGCTCAGCCCACTCCAATGCCTGAGGAGTGGCAAAACCCAGACCGGATTGTTCGAGAACAATGGCAAATATCGCCACCTGACAGGCCCGGCAAGCTCGTGAGCCGTCACTAATCGTTTTGGCCAGGGAAAATGCCTCTGGGGCCAATGTGTCAAGGATACGCTTGGTTTCTACCGTTAAAACCAGGGCATCTCCCAGGTCCAGAAACAGGTCGCACCTTTTGGCTTTATCCTCCGGGTCAAGGATTTCTTGCACCTTGATAGCCTGGTCAATGAGCCTGACCGCCTCACTGTAGGCATAAACGGCAGTTGCCCTTCCAGCCGCCATCTCCCCGTAACTGACTGCCTTGGCCAGATCAGAAGAGTCAGAGGAATAGGAGAAGTGCTCGGCCAGTTCGGCGGCGTGTTCTTCGAGACGGTTTTTATAGACCTCCTCTAAAGCCCTGGCTACCTGTTGGTGGAGCCGGATTCTTCTCGGAGCGATAATCTCTTCATACAGCGTCTGACGGAAAAAGGCATGGGCAAAACGGTAGTTGACAATAGCTCCTGCGCCGGTGCGCTCTTCTATAACTGCCGCCTTCCTTGCTTCCTCCAGGGCCTTGAAGATCTCTTCATCGGTCATACCGGCGACCTTCTGCAGCACCTCCAGGCGGAAGTCCCGGCCAATGACCGCGGCCACGGCCAGCACCTTGTTGCACGATTGGCTCAAACTGGAAAGCCTTTTGCCGATGACATCCCTCAGCCCATCCGGGATACGCATCTCCACCGGCGTGTCCCCTTTGGCCTGTCAGCGCCCCTGCTCTCGGGTGATGACCCCTTCTTCCGCCAGGTAGCGCACCACCTCCTGGACAAAGAGGGGATTGCCCTCGGTCTGACGATGCACGGCTTCGGCCAGTCCCCAGGGCACTTCCTGCCCGGCAATGCTGGAGAGCATCCTTCTGACCTCATCGGCATTGAGACCTCTGAGGAGAACACGCCCGAAGGTGGGTAACCGTCTCAGTTCCGCCAGGGAGGCTGAGAGGGGATGGGCCCGGTCCACTTCGATATCCCGGTAGGTGCCGATTAATAAAAGCCGCTTTCCTTCTAAGTATCGGCAGACATGCCCGAGCATCTCCAGGGTACCCCGGTCGGCGCTGTGCAGGTCCTCAAGCACAATCAACAATGGCTGTGCCTTGGAGGCATTACCCAGGAAATCGGTCACCGCTTGCAGGAGACGGTATCTTTCTTCTTCAGGATTGACCTTGGGATCAGGTTCTATCTTGAGCCGTTCCCTCACCTCGGAGCAAATACGGGCCACATCTGGTGCTCCGGTGCCCAGTTCCTTCCTGAGTTCGGTGGGATCACGGTCTGTGGTGTAAGTCCTTAAGGCCTCTACAAAGGCCAGATAGGGTAAGGATAGCGAGCCTTCTTCATAGCAGTGACCGACGATGGATTTCCCACCCCGCAGGCTGACATAGGTAGCCAGTTGCTCGGTAAGAGCAGTCTTGCCGATGCCCGGCTCACCCACGATCATCCGTAAGGAACCCTGTCCGGACAGGGCATTATCAAAGGCCGATTGAAGCTGCCTCAGCTCCGGCTCCCTACCGACAAAGACCCGGCGATAAAGGGGGTTCTCCGTTAAGGCCATGGCCTCTTCTGAGGATGCCTTGTGGTCTTTGCTTGCTTCAATAGTTTCCAGTGTCTTTAAGACTTCTGCGGCTGAGGCCGGACGTTTCTGCGGGTCTTTCTCTAAGAGTTTTAAAATCAGAGCCTCAAGGGGAGAAGGCAGGTCCGGCCGGTGCCAGGAGAGGGCAACCGGCGGGGTGTTGATATGCTGCCCGATGATGGCTACGGCATCATCGCCGCTGAAGGGAGGCCGGCCGATCAGCATCTCGTAGAGCATCGCTCCCAACGAATATAGGTCCGCTTTAGCAGTAACCTCACCACCCATGGCCTGTTCCGGCGGCATATAATAATAGGTGCCCACCATCATCCCGGATTGGGTCAGACGGGAAAGCTCCATGGCGATGGCCAGCCCGAAGTCGCCGATTTTGGCCGTGCCGTCCGTTCCCATCCAAATATTGCCGGGCTTGATGTCCCGGTGGATAATCCCTTTGCCGTGGGCGAACTCCAGACCGCGGCAGACACTTTTGCCGATGTCTATGGCCTTGTCGATGGGAAGGCGATGCTCCGGGGCCTTCTCAATCAGACCCTCGACATCGCCGCCGGGCATGAGGGGCAGGACCACATAGGGCTGGCCATTCTCCTCGCCCATATCGAAGATGCCGACGATATTGGGATGGTCACCGAGCTTGCCCATGGCCTTCGCTTCCCGGCTGACCCGCAGGCGGCTGGCCTTATCCAGCTTTTCGGTCTTGATCAGGGCAAAGGCCACGTCCCGGTCCAGCACCGTATCATGGGCCAGATAGACTTTCTTCTTCCCCCCTTCACCCAGGAATTTCTTGACTTGATAACGACCGTTGCCGAAGGAATTAGGAGTAGGGGAGGGCGGGGGCGTAATCGCAGGTGGAGGTTGAGTTAGAGATTGGCCGCATTGGAGGCAAAACTTGGCGGCTGGAGGATTGGCATGCCGGCACTGGGTACAAACAAATTCGGTCTGTAATGTCCTGCCGCAAGCCATGCAGAATCTGGCACTATCGGGAAGTTCAGTCTGACAACTCGGGCATTTCATGATGTATCTCTCCCTCGAAGTTGCATAAAAATTGATCAATGCTGAAGTTTTTATTAATAAAAACAAGCCATTCTAATTATTTCAGTGCAGATAATAAAAGTCACTTCAGATGAAGTTAAATTTTATTAAAAATTTTGATCAATTCTTACCCTTCGGGAAAGTTTGGGAGACTGTCCCGCCGATGGCGGGATTGTCCAGGCTCGCAGTATACGTATACGGCTTTGCCTTGGACGCCTCGGATCTGCAGCTTCCGAAACTTTTGCAACATCGGGGATCTTATCAGAATTGCACCGTGAGTATATGTTGGTTGTAGGCGATTGTCAAGAAGTGGGGGAATCTGTTTTCGGCGTCACAAAACAAATCCGGTATTTTTATGTAATGGAAGAAATAAGGTGGGGGGCCCTGGTTTACCCGAAGGCATTCCAAATGGGTCTTTCTTGATTTATTAAAAAGGACCCAAGGGTTTGTTTGTGAGTGATATGATCAAAGGGTTACGTTTAATGCTTCTTTAATCTTTTCATCCAGCTCCTGAATTTGGAAAGGTTTCTGGATGAAGGCCTGTGCGCCGCCCCGGTCCATGATGTCCTTGGCGTCCCCGTTCAGGCTGTAGCCACTGGAAAGAATCACCCTGGCCTCTGGATTGATACTCCTTAGCTTATCGATAACCTCACCGCCTCCCATCTCGGGCATGATCATGTCCACGATCGCTAAGTCGATCCGTTCGCGATTGGAGCGGTATAAGATCAAGGCCTCCTCACCGCTTTGAGCCGTAATAACCTGGTAGCCCAACCGGGTCAATAATGCAGTTGTCACATCGCGTATCATCTGGTCGTCGTCTACAAGAAGGATCGCACCGGATTTTTTTTGTATCTTGGATATGGGCGAATCCGGTTTTATTTCTTCCTGTTCAACCGCGGGCAGGTAGATGTTGAAGGTGGAGCCATGTCCTTTCTCACTATACACATTAATAGTCCCTTTGTGTCCTCTAATGATCCCGTAGACCGTCGCCAATCCGAGTCCGGCACCTCTCCCCATCTCCCTGGTGGTAAAAAAGGGCTCAAAAATCCGCTGCCTGGTTTTCTCGTCCATCCCTATGCCGGTGTCCGTTACCGATATTTTTACATAATTACCGGGAGTCATGTCATGGGATTTTACATAGTCTTCATCCAGTACGATGTTATTGGTCTCCAGATACAAGGCCCCTCCGCCGGGCATGGCCTGCCAGGCGTTAATATACAGATTCAAAAATACCTGTTCCATCTGACCACGATCCACCTTCACTTTCCAAAGGGACGGCTCATATTTCTGATGGACCCGAATTTCCTTTTTAAACCGGGCGAACATCGAGATGCTGTTGGCTACTAATTCATTTAGATCGGTGTTGGTGACCACATACCGACCACCCTGGGCATAACCCAACAGTTGTCTGGTCAAATCGGCGCCGCTCTTTACCTGCTCCTCAATGGCTTTCAACTTGTCATAGTTGGGATGGGTCGAATCGAGGTCCAGCAACATCAAAGAGGTATAACCTTGAATCCCCATAAGCAGGTTATTGAAATCGTGAGCGATCCCCCCTGCCAGGGTTCCAAGGGCCTCCAGTTTTTCAGACTGGATCAGCTGTTCTTTTAATCTCTCCTGTTCCTGTTCCAATTTTTTTCGTTCGGTAATGTCCCTGGAAATACAACGGAAACCTATAGGGTTGCCCGCGGCGTCGCGGACCAGCGATATGGAATTATCAAAATATATTTTTTTCCCACTTTTGGTAAGCACACTAATTTCATAAACTTTCTTTTTTTCGCCGGTGCGGTAAAGTTCGTTGAATATTTTAAAGACGCGCTCTTCGTCTTCTTTGGTTTCATACCACTTCCTCTGATCAAAATTTCTCAATTCATCCGGACTGTATTCGGTATTGCGGCAGGTGGCTTCATTGAAAAAGGTAAATCTTCCCTGAAGATCCATTTCAAAAATGGAATCCTCTATATTCTCAAAGAACTCCCGATAGCGTTCCAATTCCTCTTCTCTTTTTATCCTATCCGTTACGTCCCGTGAGACTCCTCGAAATCCGATCGGTTTTCCTTCAGCATCCCGGATCAGAGACCCCGAGTTTTCAACCTCCCTGACCTCTCCCTTACTATTTATATATCTATAGCTGAAAAGAGTAATAGGTTTCCCCGTACGAAAAAGTTCGTTATAGGCGCGTATAATTTTCTCCCTTTCCTCCGGATCCATCCTACCAAAAGCGACACGGCCCAGGATTTGTTCTTTGGAAAAACCAGTGCCCCGAACCATCGAATCGTTTATGAAGGTGAATTTACCTGCTAAATCAGTCTCGAAACAGGACTCTTGGACATTTTCGATGAAATTCCGATACCGTTCTTCGCTCTCTTGCAAGGTTTTATGAGCGGCCTCCAATTCGCCAAAACGGTCTTCCATATCGGCCAGCTCTTTAAGAAGCTCCTCGTTGGTCATTTTTCCCTTTTCCAAAACACACCTCTCGCTAAAACACCCCTTTAACCTGTTCTTAAAAATGATTCATGATTACAAATAATTATTGGCATTACCGATCAATCGCCGTTATTAACCTATTACAGTCTGGTTGTTAAAAATAAATCAGATGTTTGATTGTGTCAATAGAGGGTAAGAAATTTCAGGATAAAATCGAGTAAGGCCAGTTAAAAAATAGTTAGAGAAGTGGATGAAAATGTGGCAAATTTGATATTAATTGATTATCATGCCATGTTAATTATAAAAAATTCTTTAATTTTCTTCGGCCTGGGATGAGGTAAAAATAAAAACCCCTGTTTTTATGGTAAAAAAATCATCTTTATTAATGAAAGGAGTTAATTTTTATGAAAAGTTTAAAGCGGAATACGTCACCTTGGTGGACTTTGGTTGTCATGGCGTGTATCTTAATTTTAGCCGGTTGTGCGGGTGTCCAAACCCCGAGCCAGCCGGCTGCCGTTCCTGAGATTCGTCCGGGCCTCCTGGTAGGTTATCTGCCACCCAAAGCACTCCCCAACAGCCTGACCTTGATTCCCCAACCACCGGCAACAGGCTCCACTGCGTTGGTACTGGATGAGGAAACTTACCGTAAAACCCGCGCCTTTCGCGGCACGCCACGCTGGGAGCTGGCAACTCAAGATGCAGAGCTGAAGTTTCCGGAAGCTGCCGGAACTTTTTCCTGTGCCATCAAGGCCCCGATCACCGAGAAGGAAACGCCTCATCTCTATATGCTGTTACGTCGAACTCTCACCGACGCAGGACTTTCCACCTACACAGCCAAGAACCATTATAAACGAACTCGACCTTTTGTGGTGAACAAGGAGGCAAGCTGTACCCCTGATGAAGAAAAAAAATTGATGACGGACGGCTCCTATCCTTCCGGCCATTCTTCACTGGGCTGGGCCTGGGCCCTCATCCTAAGTGAGATCGACCCGGAAAATACCAATGCAATACTGGCCAGGGGCCGGGCTTTCAGTGAAAGCCGGGTGGTTTGCGGTGTCCATTGGCAGAGCGACGTAATAGAAGGGCGATTTATGGGAGCGAGTACAGTCGCCAGATTGCATGCCGATCCGGCCTTCCGCGCCGATCTCGAGGCCGCCAAGGCCGAACTGGCGGCCGTCCGCGCTAAAGGTCTCAAACCGATTCGGGATTGCGAGGCGGAAGCCACGGCGATGGCCCTTCAGCCTCCCATAGCCCCGTAGCCGGCCAACCAAAACTTTGCCGGCGATTATTAAAAACTTCTGGTGTTGTGTTTTTTTCTCTGAAAATTTTAAAGGGGTGGGAACAACTCATTGAGGCTTCCAGCCATTGATTGGCTGGAAGCCCCAAACAGGGGATTCACCAAATTGGTTGGTTAACAAAACCGGAAAAAATATTTGAGATAGGAGTTTTTATCTTCTTACTCGGAACGCTTGGTTGGAAGACTCTTTATGTGTCCAATAACCCGGTGATTTTTGTTTTGGTTTCCTCATTCAGAAAATTCCATAATCCGATCTTTTTTAAGGTGTCGATCGTTGGGATTCCCAAATCGTTCCAGCCCCGTTCCTGATAGTAGATCTGAATCAACTTGCGCAACTGCTCTTTTCGGAAGTTCATCAGGGTTCCCCGTTTTTCAGCAATATTCATGACCGAGATGTCCGGGATGGGCTTCCCCAAAATCCGGCTCACTTCCTGGTCATTATAATCCATTTCCGCTGAATAGATTTGATCATCGGTCGGTCCTATGGCCCGGTCGGGTATCCAATCGTGTTCCCCGGTGGTTTTTCCATAGACCAAGACGTTCATGGTCCGCTGGAGATTGATATCCCGATCCGTCTGCTCGAAGATCTTTTCCCAGGTCATTTCCGTACCCAGCATGCCGTTATAGAATTCAGCATAGATTTCCTGGGAGGCGGGATTGATGTATTTATCTCCATCCTTGGTCTTTTCGGATTCCGGATTGAAGACGTCCACCCAGGGGAGCTTGCACAGACCCAGGTTGTCGTTTCCCAGGCGGACCCGGGGATAGGTTATCAAGGCTTTGGCCTTGGCCTCAAAAGTGGGAAAGGCGCCAAGCAAGTCCGCCTTGATGAGCCAGGCGGCCGCATGATGGGCACCGATATCGCTGACCGCCGCGTAAGACCCCTGCATGGACAGAGACCGGTGGGTGCGGTAAAGCGAGAAGGGAAGCCCTTTGGTATGCATGGCAAATCGTTCCAGCTCTTTGATCGGTGCCGGTTTTCCGGTCCTTTGGGAATATTTATCGGCTATCCAGTTGATCAACTCCAGCATTCCCCGGCCGGCCGTTTCGGCCAATTCAGTTTCCCTGAGGGCAATTTGATGGATAAAAGCCAGCGCCGCCTTTTCATCACCCCAGTTCAGCTTGAATCCGTCCGTATCCTCTCCGGTCAGATATTCCCTCTGAAAACATTCCATGATCAAGGCCATAATAACGGCCACGGTGATGGTATCCATGCCGTAGTTGTCACAGTGCCAGTTGGCTTCCATGATGAACTCGGGATTCCACATGCCGAGATTGGAACCGAATCCGGCGGCGGTTTCATACTCCGGGCCGTCCACCCAGACCCGTTCTCTTCGAAGGCCCGTAGTCAGGGTCACACAGCCTCCCTTGGTGCATCTCAGATTACATCCCGGAAAACATCCATCCATACCGCGATGTTCGAACAATCGCTCCGCATAGGCTGTGCCGCATATCTGTCCGGCCCGAGGGTCGGAACCAAGCTGGTAATTTTTCACCGGCAGGGACTGATAGGCTTCCTGGTTCATAAACGAGATCAGGCCGGCAGAACCCTTGCGGGACATCTGCAGGGAATTCGGATCGACCTCCTTGACGACTTTATGGAGCCGGGCGCCGGCTTTTTTTACCCGGTCCCAGTCATGGGCGCCATAGGGGTTTTCACCGTGGGGATATTCAGCCAGGACCACGACAGCCCGGATATGCTTATCCATCATCACCGAACCCAGACCGGTCCGGCCGGCCTGCTTGGTTCGAAAGATGCCCCTGGTTCCATCCATCGGTTTGGTGGGATCATAATAATGACTGTTGATACATCCATAGGTCGTGTTAACGGCCCCGATGCCGGTGGAAATGAAGACGATATCTTTTTTGGCATAGCCCTGGCCGGTGAACTCGTCGACCAGGTTCTTTTCCAAATCAAAAACCTGATCAATGGCCGGTGCCTGGGACAGATAGATCTCACTTTTAAAACCGTCTATAATAATAATACGGTCTTCTGGAGCTTTTCCGATTAGTTCCAGGGCGTCGAATCCGGCGTATTTGAGGTAGGCTCCGAAATGACCTCCGAAATTGGAAACGCCGGGTATATGGGTGATAGGTGATAGGGATATGGCCATACACTTGCTGGTGCCGGGGAACTGAGGAATGCCTCCCAAGGGCCCGGGAGACAGGATCAAAGGGTTTTCCGGATCATAGGCTGAAGTTTTTGAGGTTATGCGTCGGTAAAGGAAATACAAACCCAGGCCTCGGCCTCCAATAAAAAAGTCCCTTATTTTCGGGTCGAGTTTATGAATCCGGATGTCGCCTGTACCTATATCAATGGCCAGTGTTTGATTGGCATAACCGTGATCAAGGTGAGATTTTGTATAATGCATCATTTTTGACAAGAAGCTCCTTTTTTGATAAAATTCTATAATTGGATGGGGCGAGTATAGATAGAGCGGGAAGGAGAGTCAAGGAGAAAATAGGGTAAAAAGGGGATAAAAACAGGAATATAATCATAGGAAGACAGAAGAAGTCCGTGAAACAAAGGAAAAGATTTAAGGAAAGGGAAGCGCCTTTTTGGCGGCTGATATGAAAACGGATAAAAAAAAATTAAAGGAACAATACAAACAGACCGTTACGCCTATGGGGGTTTACCAAATCAAGAACCGGGTTAATGGAAAGGTGTTTATCGGTAGCAGCAAGAACCTGCCCGGGAAATTCAACAGCCATCGATTTCAGCTTAAGCAAGGTTCTCACATGAATAGGGCGCTGCAGAAAGAGTACACCCGTTTTGGGGAGGAAAATTTTTCTTTCGATGTCCTGGATAATCTTGAACCCAAAGAAGATCCTCAATACGATTACACCATGGATTTAGCCGTTCTTGAAGCCATGTGGATAGAAAAATTTCAACCTTATGGTGAGCGGGGATATCATAAAAGAAAGAGAACGGGATAACGGTAAATCGGCTTTCTATTTCATGAACCCTAAACCTGAATAATAACGATTTATTCGAAGGGACAACGATATGGATTCCACGATTGAACTTGCTGCCGACCTGTATGTGTGGGGGCTCCCGCTTGTAGTGATGCATCGGACTCGTGCCCTGCACTGCAGCCGGGGCGGCCCGGGGATCCTGAGACACCGTTCGGAGCTGTCGACGGCTCGTGATCGTACCGTAGTCGCTCCGAATAACGACACCCTCTATTCGACGGGCTGGTTCGATCTACGTATCGGCGACCTGCAACTGGATATTCCGCCGATGGATCATCCCGAACGGTATTGGTCGGTGATGATGCTCGATGCCTTCACGCATGTGACCTACGTCAGCCGGCGTCAGTACGGCGTATATGGAACATCGGTTCGGCTCACCTACGATCCGAGTGTTGAACATGACCACACCAGCCAAGCCGATCGGATTGCTATAGGGACGCCCACAGTGTGGGTCCTGGTTAGAACGCTGGTGGACGGCTCTAACGACCTCGACCGTGCCCGAACTATACAGGAACGCATCATGGTGACCGCTCCGCCGAACCACCCTTTGGAGCCAACCCAAAGGCCGCCGGGGCGGCCTAATGAGGTGCACAAAGCAGGGGCGTTGTTCTTCGATGAACTTGGTCAGGCCCTCAAAACCGATCCGCCCGCAGCCTGGCATCCACCACTCACCCCGGAGCAGAAGGCCCTGCTTGAAGGCGGTGCGGATTCGGAAATCCTGTCCGCGGGGGTTACCCTCGGTTATGAACGTATCCGGGCCATCGGCTTCGGTGCCGACCGGTTTAAAAACGGTTGGGGAACCCGGTCGAAGGGGACCCAGTTCGGTAACGACGTTGCAGGGCGCGCCGCCTGCGCCCAGTTCACCCTGGCCGGCCACCATCGCGTCGAAAATTGTAGTTACTCGGCACTCCGCGACAATCAGGGGGAACCGCTGGACGGCAGTCGCCCGCTAACCCTGCGGTTCCCGCCGGGAGAGGAGCCGCCGGCAAGCGCCTTCTGGTCCTTCACCGTCTACGAACCCGACATGTTTTTCTATAACAACCCGCTTAACCGCTATAGTCTCGGAGATCGAACCCCGGGCCTGCGCCGTACGGATGATGGTCTTACGATCACCATCGGGGGCGGACCGCCCGCCGACCCCTCCAACTGGATACCCGCGCCCGCAGGTCCATACATGCTGGGTCTTCGCCTCTACGAAGGACGTAGCGACGTTGTCGACGCCAGTTGGTTTCCTCCGCCTTTGATGCGGCAATAGACTGTTGTCCAACATGAGGTTGTTCCCAAGCTTATGGGAGGGTGGATTGAGGCAATAGCAGGAGGCTCTCGATCGGCTATAGGCCAAACGGTTTGAAAAATTCCTGTTCAAAACAGCGGGAGAATTCTTCCGGTCGGGGAGGGATATAGGTTTCAGCCAATTCTCTGATCCTTAGGGTTTGAAGGATAAGCCTTTTCCGTCCTATTTTTCGAGCTTGTTCAATAACCGTCCAGTCTTTTTGAGATTTGAATTTTCTGATCGCCGGAATGATTTCCGGAAACAGGGAATGGCGAAGGCCCTTCAAATTGGAAAGATAGAAACCCAGGGATCCGGCTTTTTTCTCCCGAATGATATAATTCAAGGTTCCTCCGGGATGGGTATCGGCCAGAAGGTCCTTCAAGGTTCGTAAATATAGTTCAATGCGGCTGAAGGGAAAATGGACCAACAGGGATCGCCACAAGCCATGAGGAAAGGATCGGTCCTTGGCCTCTCCCAATTCATGGAATAAAATGGTTTCCAGTTCCGATTGGACTATCGGTTCCAATTGGTTATCCGGAGGCAGAGCCGGATCCCAGCCGTAATAATAAAGAGCCAGGTCCGTTCCTTCCCGCTCCAATTGATCCATTTCCTGAATTTTGGACCAAAGGAAAAAACGTAAAGGGTCCAGTCGAATGACGATGGTCCTTCCTTGCCTCTGGGCCGGGGCCGGGGATAGATCACAGGCCAAATCCTGTTCCAGAATAATAAGGGTAAAGCCTTCAACCAGGCGTTTTTCCTTAACCGTTCCCAAGAAAAAAGTGGGTTTCAAACCCCGGCCGTAACCCGAACCGTAATAGAGCCCGGCCGGAATTAGATATTGATTGACTGCCTGGTTGTTCAAAAAATCAAAGATATGGCCGTTTATCCTGATCGGTTCATAGCTGGAATCAAGGCAATGCAGCCACAAGGTTTCTTTGCCATCTATCCAGGTTAAAAGCTGCTCTTTATCGGTGGGATTCCAGGGAGGATTTTTATGTTCCCAATTGTAGTGGTCTTTCAATCGAAGGAAAAGCCCACATAAGGAGAAAAGCCCGCTGTGATGGGCGTTGGAAATGTCACAATTTTTGCGGATGACCGGCAGGATTTCTTTCAAAATCCTGTTCCGGTCAGCCGAAAAATCAATTTTAGTTCCTTGGACGGACATCATACCCTCAATAAAATCCTTGACGTTTTGTACCATATCTTAGTAATTTTATATCCGTCCTGCAAGTGAGAAATTAGCCGTTGAAAATGAACCTTATGCAAAAAATAGTTCCTTTTGTTGCCGGAGTTGTTTTTTTCTTTACCGGGATAACCGCCCCCCTTTCCCTTAATGCCAAAGATACGGGAAGGCCTTTACGGGTGGTCTGTACTATCCTGCCGGTATATATTCTGACCCTCAATGTGGTCGGTCGAATCCCGGGCATTGAGGTGAAACTGCTTTTACCTCCGCATCAGGGTTGTCCCCATAATTACGATCTAACCCCAAGCGATTTAATAAAATTATCACTGGCTGATCTTATTATAGCCAACGGGTTGGGGTTGGAAGAGTTTATCGATAAAACCTTAAGAAAGAACAAGTTTAAGGCCCGGGTTCTTCTGGCGGCCGGGCAAGTGGAACCTATCCTCAATCGTCCTGCCCAGACCCGGTCCTATGTAAAAAACCATAAGATCAAAGCAGATCAACCCCAGGATGGGGCAATCAATGGACACGCCTGGGTCAGTCCAAAAGCTGCGGCCGTCATGGTAAAGACCATTGCCGAGGCATTGGCCCTTCAAGACCCTGGTCATGCCCGGGAATATCGTTTTCAGGCCGGGGAGTATGGAAAAAAACTGGAAGATCTGGCTCGGGAAATGAAAGAATGGATTTCTCGAGCTAAGAATAAAAAATGCCTGGCCTTTCATGATATTCTCGCCTATCTGACCCGGGATATCGGACTCACGCTCATCGGGGTTGTGGAATCCCATCCGGGGACGGAACCATCTCCCAAGGAGATGGCTCGATTGATCAACCTACTTAAAGAGCAACGAGCGGCAGCCATATTTTCAGAACCCCAATATTCCAATAAGGTTGTAAAGGCCCTTTCCAGGGAATCGGGGGTGCCATTTTTTGAACTGGATCCGGTGGCTACCGGGATACCGGCAGCGGACACCTATGAAATGAGTATGAGGAAAAATCTGGAAGTCCTTAAAAAGGCATTAAAATGAGTATGCATTATGAAATAAATCTTTTCCGTCCAGCAATTAAAAGCCGGACTATTTTTACCTTTTTTTGTATTTTTTATCCTGACTCCTCGCTCCCGATTTCAAGATCTGAAAGGACTGAAAGCACAGAACGCTTATTATGAATCAAGATCGGTCCTTCCCTCTCAAAACCGCCGTTGAAATCATCAATCTGGGTGTTTGTCTTCGTAAGATCGATATCCTGATGGAGGTCTATTGCTCCATACCGGCCGGCCAGACGACGGCCATTATCGGACCAAACGGGGCCGGAAAGACGACGCTGCTCCTGGCCATCCTCGGATTGGTTCCTTATACCGGACGCATTGATTTTCCTTTTTTTGAACAGGGGCGCCCATCCATTGGTTATGTGCCCCAGCACTTGGATTTCGACCGGGGCCTGCCTTGTACCGTTGAAGATCTGATGACCACCTCGATCAGCAAAAAGGCCCTCTGGTTGGGAAAAAAACAAAAAATCAAAGATCATGTGCGTGTCGGACTGGAAAGGGTAGGGGCCGAGGGATTAAAAAACCGGTTTATCGGCAAACTCTCCGGAGGGGAATTGCAACGGGTCTTGTTAGCTATGGCTTTAGAGGGGAATCCTTCTATTCTGCTTTTAGATGAGCCTACGGCGGGAATTGACGCCCCGGGAGAACAACTGTTTTGTGACCTGCTTTCCGATATTCAAAATCAAGCCAACCTGACCGTTATCTTGATCTCTCATGACCTTTCTGTGGTTTCCAATCACGCCCAACATGTGATTTGTTTAAATAAGACGGTCCGATGTTCCGGAGGGTTGAACACCCTGACCGAGGAAAATTTGTTAAAGACCTTCGGATTGCATATTCAAATATATCCACACAATCATGGTCCTCATCAATCTCAACAGGACATGAAACCCTGAATGATGGAACCCTTTTTTCAATATCTCTATTCCTTTCTGCAGGCGACGATCCCTTTTGAATGGGCCCAATTTGATTTTGTCTGGCGGGCGATTGGGGCCATGTTGATCATTGCCCCTTTGTGCGCTGTTTTGGGGGTCCATGTCGTTAATTTCCGTATGGCCTTTTTTTCCGATGCCATCAGCCATTCCACTTTCGCCGGCGTGGCTTTGGGTGTCCTCTTGGGAGTGAATCCATCAATGACCTTGATCGGTTTTGGGATACTGGCCGGTTTGAGTATCACCCTGTTAAAAGGCCGATCGGATTTGTCCTCGGACACGGTGATCAGCGTTATTCTTTCGGCTACTGTGGCTCTAGGGATTACGATCCTTTATGCCCAAAAAGAAACCCGCAATCTGGAGGCCTATCTCTATGGGACCGTTTTGGCCATCAGCGATGTAGAATTATTCCTTTTGCTGATAATCGGGATCCTGGTTTTTATCATAATGGGTTTTTTGTTTAATCGATTGTTCTTACTTAGCCTAAATCATCACCTGGCGGCATCCCGAGGTATTCCTGTAACATTATTGGAATATGGTTTTTCCCTTATTCTGGCCGTGGTGGTTACCTTCAGTATTCGGGCCATCGGACTATTTCTGGTTACAGCCATGCTGGTGGTACCGGCCGCCACGGCCAGGAACCTGGCTGGGGGAATTTCCAGCTTATTCTGGATCGCCCTGATTTCCGCCCTGACCTCCGGAATTGCCGGTATCCTGTTCTCCTTCTATTGGGATACACCGGCCGGGGCCAGTGCCATTTTAATCGGTTGTATTTTGTTTCTTATTTCCTGGTTAAAGGTACGTTGGTTTGATTAAAAAAATATTTTTTTCCTTTGACAAAAACTCTCCTTTCGAGTATTTTTAAAGTTTGGGCGGGAATAACTCAGTGGTAGAGTGCAACCTTGCCAAGGTTGAAGTCGCGGGTTCAAATCCCGTTTCCCGCTCCAAAAAGAGGATACCCATCTGAAAGGCGGCATAGCCAAGTGGCTAAGGCAGCGGTCTGCAAAACCGTTATTCACCGGTTCGAGTCCGGTTGCCGCCTCCATTTTAAATTCATTGTTTACCTGCCTTGGCAACATGAAACTCAGTAGAGCCCTATTACTCGCTTCCCTTTTATTTTTTTTCCCTTCCGGCCTATGGGGGCAGGATAAACCCAATCCAGCACCGGTTTACTGGCAGACCCTTTCCCCCGGTCTTTCTTTTCTCCGCTGGGAGGTCCGTTCTCAACATGCCGCAGTGGATACCATTGCCATATTGCGCATAAACCCTGAGGTTTGGTCTTTCCGGGTTTTTTTTAACCGGGAACCCAAAACGATCCGAGAATGGCAACAAAGTACTGGGGCGACCGTCGTATGTAACGGCGGATTTTATCGGGAAAATTTTTTGCCGGCCGGGAGAATCCTGGTGAATGGGACCTCTTGGGGACCTTTCAAGAACCGACACATGAAAGGAATGTTTTTGGCCGAACCTAAGAAAGGTTATGAGTCCCATCTCAAAGCGACCTTGATTGATTTGAAAGACAGTACCAGCGAAGAGAAGATTTCCTTTTACGATCAAGGGATTCAGTCCTTTCCTATTCTATTGGATTCAAAGGGGCAGGTCCGGGTAAATCCAAGCAGTTTTCAGGCCAACAGAACGGCCCTAGCCCAAGATCGATCCGGAAATATTTATATTTTAATTACCGAGAAGCCCTTTTTTACGCTCTATAATTTGGGAAATTATTTAAAAGAATCACCCTTTGGGTTCGAGTTTATTTTGAATCTGGATGGAGGGTTTCGCACCCAAATGTTGATTCAGATCAAAGGGTTTAAATATCTTTTCACCGGTTATGTGGAGGGAAACGAACCCTCCCGTCTTTTTACCCCGGAACCGGTTCGGATTCCTTCGGTGATCGGTATTTTCCCGAGAGGCCGTCCTTGATGCAGGTTTTTATTGTCGGATTCGGAAAATTTGGAAAACTGGCCCTGGACCAGGTGGTTCAACGGTGGGGGAAAGCCCGGATCTGGATGATTGATTCCCGGTCGGAAGTTTTTATCAATCAGGAGACTTTACCGGAAGGGATTCGGGTTTTGGCCGACGGCCCTCAATTTTTATCGGAATATCAAACGTGGATTAGGGATGAAGATTGGGTCATTCCCACCCTGCCGATTCACCTGGCCTGGAGTTGGTTGAACTTAAATTTAAAGACCCCGCAAAGACCTAAATCCGTATGGCCGCCTCCAGATCTTGGTGTGGATTTGCCTTTTCGTCAAATTCACCGGAAAGGCCTCTTTTTAAGTTATGCCGACTTTGTCTGTCCTGAAAATTGTCCAGCCCCAATTCGTTTCTGTTTCAAAACCAAGGCCGAAAGGGCTGTTCCACTCTGGAAATTCATAGCGGATCAACCATTTTCGAAGGGGACCTTGGCGGTCATTGAAAGCCGGCAAATAGCACCCGGGATAGGAGGGTATGCTTTTAAGGAATTAAGAAAGATACAAAACCTGGCCCAGGAAGCTTCGCCCCCTTTTTTTGTGGCTACCGCCTGCCGTTGTCATGGGGTAATTCACGGATTGACCTGGTAGAAAATTGGAATCAAGAGTTCTACGAAGTTAAGGTGCACAATGATTATGACAGGGTTTTTCCTTGGACCTTTAACTTTATACCATGAACCCTCTATTATTCTGGTTTTTCTTGACTTAAATGGATAGGGATGATAATTCTTATTAAGCAGTCATTAAAAAAGGAAAGGAGCCGGGCTATGATTTTCAGAAAGAATTTCAAGATATTGGGGTGGGGGATCGTTTGTTTTGGCTTGATGGGGCTCATGCTGGGTTGTGGCAGTGTCCTGCAGGAACAAAAGAAGGAATCTTCCTCTTCGCTTGTGGCCCCACAGACCCAGGTCGGTAAAAAGTTGGATCGTCCGGATGCCAGATACTATGATTTTGAGGATATTCAAATCCCTAATGAACTTAAATTGGATGCTGCGAATACCAAGATTTTTCAAGCCCCCACCTATGTGGCCGGGGTCTTAGTGCTGAATGGTTATGTCGAGGTTAAATCCCTGGTTAATTTTTTTAAAGACAGCATGGTTAAGGACAATTGGATTAGTAAGGGAAATTTCAAGCTGTCTCCGAAAACGATCCTGCTTTTCGAAAAGAAGAATAAACGCAGTTTGATTATCATAGAAGAAACCATGTTCAATACCCATGTAGAGGTTTGGAATATTCCTTCCCAAGATGGACAGTAGAAATATTATTATGTGCTTCGTATATCGCCGTTCGTTTAAGTGTGGGAAAAACGATAGGCGAGGTCCGATGTTCGCGGTACGAGGCACCTAAGACGATGGGAAAAGATAAATCCTGATGAGTTCTATTCTTAAAGAAAAACATATCGTTTTAGGGATCAGCGGCGGGATAGCCGCTTATAAAGCCGTTGAACTGCTTCGCCGTCTTTCTGATGGAGAAGCCCAGGTGGCGGTGATCCTGACCCGGAATGCCCAGCGTTTTATCACGCCTTTGACTTTTCAGGCCTTGACCCCTTATGGGGTTTACACCGACCTTTTTGATTCTTATCGTCCTGGGGCCATGGATCATATCCAGTTGGCCGGGTGGGCGGATTTGATTGTCCTGGCACCGGCTACAGCCAATCTGATCGCCAAGGCCGCCCATGGCCTGGCGGATGATCTGATTTCCACTTTTCTTTTGGCTTGTCCGTCCCCCAAACTGTTTTGTCCGGCCATGAATGTCCGGATGTATGAAAATTCCATTGTCCAAGCCAATATTAACCGGTTAAAGGGATTCGGGTATCAGGTCTTGGAACCCTCTGCCGGGCCCCTGGCTTGCGGACAAACAGGACCGGGACGCTTGCCGGATCCAGAGATCATCATCGAAGAGGTCCTTGGCCTGCTTTCTCCTCAGGACCTGAAAGGGGAAAAAGTCCTTATTACGGCCGGCTGTACCTGGGAGGCCATAGACCCGGTACGATTCGTTACCAACCCTTCGACCGGTAAGATGGGCTTTTCCCTGGCTCGGGTGGCTAAGCGCAGGGGTGCCCAAGTCACCTTGATCTCCGGACCGACCCATCTGGAGTCGGTGCCCGGCATTTCAACCATTCGGGTAACCTCGGCCCTGGAAATGGAAAAAGAGGTTTTAAGGGCCTTTCCGGCATCCACCATTGTCATTAAGGCTGCAGCCGTTTCCGATTATCGCCCTCAAGAGGTGACTCCGCACAAGATCAAAAAGAATGGGCAGGCCACCCTCCATTTGAACCTGATCCAAAATCCGGATATCCTTCGGCGTCTGGGGCAAAAGAAAAAAAATCAATTCCTGGTGGGTTTCGCCGCTGAAACCGACGATCTTATCCAAAATGCCCTGCAAAAACTGAAAGAAAAAAATCTGGATCTGATTGTGGCCAATCCGATTGGAAAACCGGATGCCGGTTTCGGCTGGGACACGAATCAGGTCCTTTTCCTTTTTCCCGACGGAAAAACCAAATCTTTGCCGGTTATGCTCAAAGATGAAGTCGCCGGGCTTATTTTTGATAGTATTATCAACCAGAAAAAGAAGAAACCCAAAAAATAGTGATGGTCGCCGGTTCTGATCAAGCCAACATTGGCCAGTTCGTAGAACAACTCAAAGAATTTCTTGAATTTCAAAAGGACCGAGGGAGGCCGTTTTTACCCTGGTCAAAAAAAAATCGGGAGACATCGGAGTCCAGCAACCGCCATCCCGGCCCAATCGAGTCTTTACAGGCTTTATCCCGGGTGATCTTAGGCTGTCAAAAATGCCGTCTATTCCGGCATCGTCGCCAGGCCGTGCCGGGAGAGGGATCTTTGCCGGTCTGTCTGATGTTTATCGGGGAAGGTCCTGGGTTTGAAGAAGATCAACAGGGACGGCCTTTTGTCGGACCGGCCGGGCAACTGTTGACGAAAATGATTAAGGCTATTGATCTTAACCGTGAGGAAGTCTATATTACCAATGTGGTCAAGTGCCGGCCTCCGGAGAACCGACCCCCCCTGGAAGACGAGGTAGAGGCCTGTCGGCCATTTCTAGAGGAGGAGATTCGTCTGATCAATCCACAACTCTTGGTGACTCTGGGGAGTTGCGCAACCCAGACCATGACTCGAACTCAAAAAAAAATTTCAGATTTGCGAGGCCGGTTATTGAAGGTCAATGGCAGGCGGCTTATAGCCACTTATCATCCGGCCTATCTGCTCAGAAACCCTGGGGCCAAAAGAGAGGCCTGGGAAGACCTGAAGAGGGTCAGGCGGGAATATGATGAATTGGAAAAATAAATTGCGGATTGCGGATTGCGGATTGCGGAATTTTAACGATGGATGTAGGACGACCGCTTCGCTAGGGCGAGGGACGACCTATCGTCCACCCTTCCGCGTCCACCCTTCCGCGCCCTTCGTCCCTCGTCCTTCGTCCTTCGTTATAGGCCTTCTTTTTTTCGGACTTTTATTGTCTTTGGTTTTTTTCGCTCAGGCCGCCGAAAAACCGCCCATTTACGTCATTACCATTGCCGGTTCCATCAATCCTCCGGTGGCTGATTTTATCACACGGTCCATCAGCAAAGCTGAAAAAGATAAGGCTTCTGCTTTGGTGATCCAACTGGATACCCCGGGGGGACTGGATTCTTCCATGAGAACCATTGTCCAGGGACTTTTAAACACCCCGATTCCGGTTTTGGTCTTCGTTTCTCCCAGCGGGGCTAGGGCGGCTTCTGCCGGAGTCATGATTGTGCTGGCGGCTGATCTGGCGGTGATGGCGCCGGGAACCAATATCGGGGCTGCCCATCCGGTCAATGTTGGCGGCAAAGACCTGGATAAAACCATGGTCCAAAAGGTGGAAAAGGACATGGTAGCCTATGTACGCAGTATCGCCGATCAACGGAAACGAAATGCCGATTGGGTTGAAAGCGCGGTTTTAAAAAGCGAATCCATCACGGCGGAAAAGGCTTTAGAACTCAAAGTAGTCGATCTGATCGCTAAGGACCTGCCGGATCTGTTGGAAAAGGCCGATGGCCTTCAGGTGACCACCTCCAAACAGCCCAAGATAATCCGAACCAAGGGGTTACCGGTTGTTCACCTAAAAGAAAATTTTCGCGACCGTATCCTTCGGACCATCAGTGACCCTAATATCGCTTATGTCTTGATGATGCTGGGTATGATGGGGATTTTTTTTGAATTAGTCCATCCCGGCGGAATTTTTCCCGGCGTTGTCGGCGGGATCTGTCTGATCCTGGCCTTTTTCGCCCTTCAGACCTTGCCGGTCAATTACGCCGGAGTCCTTTTAATCCTTCTGGCCATTGTCTTTTTTATTGCCGAGGTCAAGGTAATCAGCCACGGTTTATTGACCGTAGCCGGCATCGTTTCCTTAACTCTCGGCTCTCTTATGTTGTTTAAAACAGGGGAGGAGCAAATGGGGGTTTCCCTTCAAGTCCTGGTTACAACGGTTTTGGTGATCTCCGGGTTCTTTATTCTTGTTATCGCCTTGGCGGTTAAGGCTTATCGAAGGAAACCCCAGACCGGGGACCAGGGCCTATTAAATGAAATCGGTCGGGTTCACCAAAGGATTACACCGGATTATCCGGGCAAGGTATTTGTCCATGGAGAAATCTGGAATGCGAGGTCCGATGAGATTTGCGAACCCGGTGAGATCGTAGAGGTGGTGGAGTTGGAGCACCTATTGTTGAAGGTGAAAAGAAAAAACTGATACCGGATGCCTGATAAAAACAAGGCCGACCTCCGACATCTGATAGCCGACCTCCGGCATCAGATATCGAGTTTTAGTATTCCACAACCCGAAATCTGCAATCAACCATCAAAAGAGAGGAGAGCATTATGTACACGCTGGCTGCCATTGTTGTTTTATTGATCTTTTTTTTAAGCAGTGCCATACGCATTTTAAACGAGTATGAACGAGGGGTAATTTTCCGTCTGGGGCGGGTGTTGGGGGCCAAAGGACCGGGTTTGATTATCCTGATTCCCATTATTGATAAAATGATTAAAGTGGATCTCCGAACCGTGACCATGGATGTTCCAGCTCAAGACGTCATTACGCGAGATAATGTTTCGGTGAAGGTCAATGCCGTGGTTTACTTTCGAGTCATGGATGCCGTAAAAGCCACCATTGAAGTTCAGCAATATCTTTATGCCACCTCTCAGTTGGCCCAGACCACCTTGCGCAGCGTCTGCGGGCAGGCGGAATTGGATAAAATCCTATCGGAACGGGAAAAGGTCAATACGGAAATACAGGAGATTCTGGATATGCATACCGATCCCTGGGGAATTAAAGTGTCTGTCGTAGAAGTTAAACAGATCGATTTGCCCCAGGAGATGCAGCGGGCCATGGCCAAACAGGCCGAAGCCGAGCGGGAACGAAGAGCCAAGGTCATCAATGCCGAGGGGGAATTCCAAGCCGCAGCCCGCATGGCTGATGCCGCCGCCATCATTGAAGCCCATCCTGTTGCCCTTCAACTCCGCTATCTCCAGACCTTAAGGGAAGTGGCTTCGGAGAATAATTCAACGACCCTTTTCCCGATTCCCATTGATCTATTTAAACCGTTTTTAAAAATGGCGGAATTAGCTGAAACAAAAAAAGGATAAAAACAAGGTTTAAGGTCCAAGGTGTAAGGCTGAAGGAAAACCCCAGGCCTTGCACCTTAAACCGGATATTGAAAATTTCTTTAATTCCTATCTTGGGAATAAATAATCCGGTAAGGTAAAGGAGATTACAGGTTATGGGTAAAAAAGAAAAGGTTGAAAAAAAAGAAAAACCTTTAAACAAGATGACAGCCAAGGAACTGCGTGATGTGGCTTTGAACATTCCTGAAATATCCGGCGTTCACGGGATGAATAAAGAGGAAGTCCTGGCGGCCATTAAAAAGGCTCGAGGGATAAAGGAGGATTCCGCTAAAAAGGGGGAACGATCCATGCGCCAATTAAAAGAGAAGATAAGTGAATTGCGGGAAAAGAAGTTGGAAGCCCGGGAGAAAAAGGATAAAAAAGGGATTGATCTATTAAGACGCCGGATCAGCCGACTGAAAAAGAAAACTCGAAAAGCAGCCTAATTCTTTTCCGCTCAAAGCTCAAAGTTCAAGGCTCAAAGGAAAATTTTTTTCTCGGTTTTGGGTTTTGGCTTTGAGCTTTCAGCTTTGACCCTTGAGCTTCTATGATAACCCTCTCCATCCCCTACGGCGATAATACCCTCCCACTTCAAGTGACTGAGGAAAATTGGGGAGAGCTTCTGGCTCCCACGGAAATCCTGCCGATTTCCTTTGAAACGGGACTGAAACAAGCCCTTGAACATCCCCTGGATTCTTCGCCCTTGGCCGATTTTTTAAAGGACTGCCGATCCTTATTGATTCTCGTAAACGATGAAACCCGGCCGACCCCGACCGGTCACGTTTTGGAATACCTTTGGCCTGACCTAGCCGCTTTTCCCAAGAAAATCATGGTGGCCACCGGAACGCACAAACCGAGTACCGAAAAGGGATGTCACCGTATATTCGATCCCTTATGGCCGGAGGTAAGGAGTCAGGTTCTTTTTCACGACTGCCGGGAAGAAAGGGGAATGGTTTTTCTTGGAGAAACATCCCGCGGGACCCGTGTCATGATCAATCAGGAGATTATGATGGCCGACCGGATCCTGGTTATCGGTTCAGTGGAACCCCATTATTTTGCCGGTTATACCGGTGGCCGAAAAGCCATTGTGCCCGGTGTGGCGGCCCATTCCACTATAGTAGCCAATCATTCCCTGGCCATGGATTTGAAGGCCCAACCTCTTAAGCTGGAGGGTAATCCTGTACATGAGGACCTGGAGGAGTCTCTGCGTTTACTGCCGGTTCCACCGATCTTTTCCCTGATGCTGGTCCTGACGCCTGAGCACCGCCTTTACGCCGCTTACAGCGGATCGATCCAGGAAACCTTGACGGCGGCCGCTCAAAAGGCCGATGAAGTTTTTTCCCTCCCTTTTCAAAACAAAGCGGATATTTTGATCAGTATTGTTTTTCCCCCCTTGGATATCGATCTTTATCAATCCCAGAAACCCATAGAACATGGCAAGATGGCCTTGAAAGAAGACGGCATTCTGATCCTGGTGATGCCTTGTCCGCAAGGGCCCGGATCACCGGAATTTCAAAAATTGATCTTGCAGAGCGGAGATCCGGAAAAGGCTAAATTTTTACTTTATCAACCCTACGGCTTAGGCCATCACCGCATTATTCGAAATTTGAAATTTCTGGAGGAAGGCGGACAGGTCTGGGGGATTACCGGTTTGGATCCTGCTTTTTTGTCTCAGACCTTTATCCAACCCAAGCCTTCACTACAAGAGGCCGTTGATATGGCTCTGGCCCAGAAGGGTAGGGCGGCCAAGATTCATGTCCTGCTCAACGCCGGCCTTTGCGTTCCGAAACAAAAATTAATGTAAAACGAAAATAGGATGCCGGGATTCCAGGGTTTAAGAGTTTTAATTTCGAACCCGTTCATTTGAATCCTTGATCCCTAGGCTCCTTGAATCCTTTTCCATACCTCGTGGTGTCCTGCAGGGGCATGAAGGTTTCCTAGGTTACCTTCACATAAGATCAGAAAGGATCAACAGAAATCAGGAGGCCGGTATTTACTTTTTTATCTCCCCTTAAAAACCGGTTTTCTCTTTTCCTTAAGGGCCGTATAACCTTCCTTAATATCTTCGCTGTCCAATTGAGGCTGAATAAAGGCGTCAAACTCCTCCTGGGCCAGCCGCATGGCCTTCCTCCCCGCAGTTTCCATGTTTTTGTAGTGCCCGTATTTAATCGTTCTTAAGGTTAACGGGGCATTGTCTCTCAAGATCTCCGCCATCTTGACGGCTTCGGTCATGAGTTCATCCTTGTCCTTGACGACATGGTTGACAAAACCGACTTCATAGGCTCGTCTTCCGCTCATGGGTAGACCCGACAGGTAAAACTCCATAGCCACCTTAAAGGGCATATAGGGGGCATATTCCATTACTGAACCGACGATTCCCACCCAGGCCTCGCCAAAAATAAATTGCGCGTCTTCTGTCGCATAGGTGATATCCGTTCCGTAGGTTGTCAGACCATAACCGCTGCCGGCAACGGTCCCATGGACAGCGCCGATAATCGGTTTCAGAATTTTAGTTCCGTTCTGGGGAAAGGCCTTTCGTAGATCTTTTAATAAACCGCTATGTCTCAGATCCGCGCCAAAACTAAAATCCGGTCCGGTGGCGCTGAGAAGGGCCACCCGGCTTTCGGGGTCATTGGCGAAGTGGGTCCAGGCTTCTCCCAAGGCAATGCATAACTCAGGGTTCAGCAGGTTCCGCGGCGGGTTATTTAAAGTAAGGAAGGCTATTTTGTCTTTGACTTCATAAAGCAACACATTATTTGACATCTTCTCCTCCTGGCCTTTCGGTTATTTTGATCGGACTCTATTAACTAATTCAGACAAATCCAACACCTCAAGCCAATCCTCCTGGCCTTCGGACTTGATCGCATCGTCCAACATTTTTGCGCACTGGGGACAAGCCACGGCCACGATTTCGGCTCCTGTGTCCAAGGCCTCTTTGATTCGAATCCTGGCCGGATTGTTTTCACCCGACCCGACCATATCCGTAAAAAAGTTTCCACCCCCTCCGCCGCAACAGAAGGCGCTTAGACCCTTCCGGCGCATCTCCACCAATTCAATACCCGGGAGCCCTTTTAATACCTCTCGTGGCGGTTCAAGAATGAGATTATGCCTACCCAGGTAGCAAGGATCATGATAAGTCACCTTGGCCTGGTAATTGGAAAGGGGGATCTGGTTATTCCTAATCAATTGAGACAGGATTTCGGTATAATGAAAAACTTCAAAGTTCCCCCTTAACTTTGGGTAATCTTTTCTGAAAACGTTCAGGGCATGGGGATCCAGGGTGATGATTTTTTCGATCCCCTTTTTCTTGAATTTCATAATATTTTCTTCGGCCAGGGCCGTAAAAAGACCAGTCTCGCCAAGAACCTTGACTTCATGTCCGTCACAGGTCTCTTCTTTCCCCAGGATGCCGATGGAGACGCCGGTTTCGGATAATAATTGTCCGACCGACCGGGCCATCCTTTGCCCCACCTCGTCGTAGGATCCGACACAGCCCACATAAAAAAGATATTCCTGGTCAGTGAACTCTTTCAATCCCAATCCATCAGCCCATTGGCCGCGCTCCTCCTGGGGTTGTTTATAGGGATTGCCGTTCACACTGACGGCTTTGAAATAATCCCTGACTTCCGGGGGAATTCGGCCCTCATTGACCAGTTCGGCCTTGGCCTCTTCAAAGACATTCAGCAGATAATCCTTAAATCTCGGATAAACGCATTGATCTTTGCAGTTACCACAGGCTACACAGGAGTAAAGGATCCGGGAAAAGTGCGGGCTGGTTTCCAGTTCCTTATTGAGCCAGGCCCTGATCAGCCACATACGGCCACCCGGTGAAAAGGTATCCCAGCCGAAGGCCTTATAGGAAGGGCAATTAAAATCGACGTAATCTTCCGGAAATTTACAATAACCGCAGCGAAAACAGCGATGGACAATGTCGGCATGTTCTATTTGACGTGCGTATTCCATTAGCTTACCTCCCAGTTTCTTCGTACCGCCAATGCGGTACTCAGTCCCACCCCTACGGGGCGGGTTCCCAGTTTCCGGGGTTCATGATGCCATGGGGGTCCAGGTTTTTCTTGATCATCCGGAGCAGCTTGAGGGTGTTGGGATCCATATGGTCCATGGTCATCTTCTGTTCCATATAATTAGGTTTCCAGGGAATGCCTCCCATTTTGAGGGCATATTCCGTGGCCTCATCCAGGGCCTTTTTTACCCGTTCCATCATGGCCGGGTCGGCCCGGTTAAAGGCAAAGGAGATGCTGAACATCATGGAATGGCCCCCGGATATAACCCTGGCCGCGCTGGAATAGATAACATCGTATTTTTCCGCCAGTTCTACGACCTTGGCTGCAAATTGGGGATAGAGTTCAATCAGAGTGATGGGACCGGAATATTCGAAGCCGCCGCCCCTGGGCACATCGGCAAAGGCGGCGATACCCCTCTGGGGATTTTCCATCAGGTTCGGTTTCATGGCCTGGACATTCATGAACCCCCCGTCTTTGTTATCAATAAATTCCTGGAGCGCATCCCAGATCATGGTTCTTTTAAATTCAATCTCTTTTTCCGAATCTCCGGTAAAATAGATAGTGAGGTGATAATTATCCTTGAACATCAGCGGCTTCGGCTGGAACCAGGCAATCAGATCCTCCAGCATCTCCAGATGGGTCAGCTTATAAATAATTTCGGGTACCAGTTCGGCTTTGTCGGTGACAAAGATTTCCATCTCCCGGATTTTTTTATTGGGGTAAAGCTTGAGTCCAACCTTGGTAAAGATGCCGGTGGTACCGAGCCACCCCAAAAAAAGGCCGGACAAATCGGGCAGGGATGGGCCTTTGGAAAACCAGTAGGGGCCTAAGGAGGGGGAGCCTATTTTACAGAGTTCACCCGTAGGCAGGACCACTTCCAAACCGCTAACCATATCTGAATTAAAACCGTACTGCTGGGTCAGGCAACCCTGTCCATGGAGGGACACATTGGCGGCGATAGTCGTGGTGGGCGGCGCATCCGGAAGGCTGTGTCTGAGACGGGGATAATGATCCCGAAGGTGCGCCTTGAGCATCCCCTGGGAGGTACCCCCTTCCACAACGACATAACGGGCCATTTCGTTGACTTCCAGAATCTTGTTCATCCTCTTCATGTCCATGACAATGCCCCCTTTTAAAGGGATCACCAGGCCGGTCAGAGCCATGCCGTTTCCCATGGGGACCACGGGAATCTTTTCCCTGTTGGCCAGCTGAACGACCTTTTGAACCTGTTCGGTCGTTTCAGGGGCCACCACATAGTCCGGGGGATGGGGAGGGAGTACACCGGGGTCCCGGCCATAAAACCAGATCTCCTCGGGCCTGTTGGAAACACCTCTTTCTCCCATAATTTCAACCAGAGCCTCATAGATATTCTTCATGGTCCTATCCCTCCCTTCCCTTTTCCCCAACGGCCATCTTGCACAAGTCGATGATATGAACCGGTTTCAAGCCTTTTTTAGAGACCTTTTCGGATAAAGAGGACTGGCAGGCAGGACAATTAAACACACAATATTCCGCTCCGGCCTCCAGCATATCATCAATATTTCTCCCCTGAATGTCGTCCGCCAATTTATACCCGGCAACCGAACGAATAATTTCGGCACAACAGAGGCTGTTCTCTCCCTGATATTTCCTCCCGGGCATATCCACCCCGATATAATCCATGATCTCTTGAACCAGACGATGTTTATGGGGAATCAGCCTGTTCGAACAGGGACGCTGGTAGGCGGCCTTGATATTCAGGGGAATGATTCTGTCCTTTAACTCCTTCAACCGGGTCAATAAAAAATCCATATAATAAACCGGCTTAAAGGGCACCTCCATCCCGTAAGCCTGGGCGATTGAAGTATAGGTGCCGTAACACTCATCATGGAGGCAGATAACCTCTTTAACGCCCAGCTTCTTAAAGTTTTCCATGACTTTGGGGAGCCTCTCTTTTACCACCGACATCTTGGCAAAATGGGTATGAACGGCCGGACACATGAACTCAGCACCAAAGGTAACCGCCGGGAACACCTCTTTAAAAAGTTCTCCGGATCCCAAAGCACCCAGATCCGGTATGAAACAGGACGAGAGGGCCTTGTCTTTGACCGTCCCCACCATGGGTTTGCCCTGCATCTGGGTCAAATTAATCCATTGATTGGTAATGGCCCTTGAGGCGGTGTAGATTCCTTTTTCTTCCCTCCGCTCGCCGATGAGATAAAAGGGATGGTTGCCCCTCCGGCAGTATTCCTCACAGGCATAACAGGTGACACAGTCGTGCAACACCCGGGAGTCCAGCCCTTTAACGATCTTCATCATTTCATTATGGGCCTCATCTTCTTCAAAATCCATATACTGGCACTTTATGAGGCAATCCGCGGACGGACACGTTGCGCACACATTTTCATCAAATTTTAGGCTGCCCATATTGTCCCCTTCCTTTTCTTGAGGGAAGACCCTGATTCACCCAGGCCGCCCGGCCTTCTATTGGGTGGTCTTCCTTTCTTTAAGGGTTCATTCATTCTTTCTTTCTTGAATAGTAGTTGGCCAGTAAGGGGTTAGGATCGAGATAGGCCCCGATGGATGAGATGGGATATTTGAAACCTATCTTCGCCAAGATTTCCAGGCCATTAATCGCTCGATCCATATCCGAGGGCGGCAAGGCTATAACAATTTCATCGTCTTTTACCTGGCCCATAGAACGTTCACCATAACAGGGAATAGCCAGGGCCGGTTTCCCGGTGTTGTAACACTGCCCCAGTGAATCAACGCAGGCTCCTTCACCGATGAAGTGAAACTGGAACCGCTCATATCGGACCTTTTGCAGTCCGCACATGAGCATCATGACCTGGGCCGGATTACCATAAATCAGGATGACCTCCGGGTCAAAGTTACCCTTAGAAAGGGGACCTACAACGATGGCTTCTCCGGGCGGAATTCTGGGGTAATCGTTCTGCTGTTTCAGGCCTTCCTCAACCGACGGCATCCAGGTGCGGGAAAGCATTTTGGCTTCCTGAAGCATGGCCTTCTCATCGGTGGCCAGCAAGCCGTGAATGCGTTTACATCGCTCCCCGACGTTGTCTTCACTGGTCAACCCGACGGTTAACCCCCCGACCCTGGCCATAAAGGGTACCTGACAGAACATGCTGGGTTGTTTCCAGTGCATCATTCCTTGAACGCTATCCAACTCGCCGGCCTTTTCAAATCGTTTATAGCCGATCGGTTCGCTTGATAAACAAAGTTTTTCCTTTAATGCTTTGCTTTTTTCAGCCCAATTTTCCATTTTTCATCTCCTTTATCCAATGGTAATTGTGTAGCCTGGACATTATTTACAGTCAAAACTTTCAAGAATAATCTTTTCGGGGATCATTGCCTCTAAACTCGGCCCGATTTCGTTGGCAAGTAAATTCCAATCGAGCGCGAATAAGGTTTCGAGCTGTGCTTTTAGCGAGGCAAGATCGGCATTATGGAAGCCCTGAATGCATTTATTGCCCTGTTAATCCCAAACCTTTCTCCTGTTCGAAGGTAAAAAGTTTTTCAATAACATACAGGACATACTTTTCGCAGGTATCCTTCGATCTCCCTGATTCCCGAAACCTTTGGTACTCGCCGGGGATGTTAAAATCTAAGCCCAGAAGACTTCGACAGGTGATATCACCGAATTGTTTGGTGAAATCTCCTACTAATTTTCCGGCCTGGAGGCGAATGGTATTTCTGGCCTGTTTGGCCTGCTCTTTGTCCGCCAGGGAACAACGGTGTCTCAACCCCAAGAATACTGCCGATGCGGAAACCGCTCCGCACGGGGCAAGTTGTTGCCCACTGATCCCTCCATTGAAGGGAATACCGGCCCAAAGAAAATCTTCATTACCCATATCGTATGTTTCCCACATAACTTGCAGGACTGCCGGACCTCAGTGATACCCTTTATGCAGAAATTGCATAGCCTTTTCTTTTGCTTCTTCCAGTGATAATTTATTCGTCATGTTTAAATCCCCTTTCTATCAGGTCTCTTGAATAATTCATAAATAAAACTATTATATAATCCTTTTTTTATTATTTAACCAATTTGATCTTTTCCCTCAATTTTTCAACGGTTTTATTAAATTTCGGTTCAAAGAAAAGGAATTGATTGATCGGATATTTGGTGCCTTTCTCGTGAGTTTCTTTTACACCCGTCAAGAAATTCTCTAATTTTCCTGCCGGCATGGTAAAAACCATTTCATCATCACCGGCCATTCCCAGTTGTCTGGCTCCTCGACCGGGAATGACATAACCGGCCTTGTTCTCAATCATCGGGGCGATCATTTCCCGGACACAGGAGGCCCCGATACTTGCCCAGGATTCTATGACGCCGCCTTCAGTATATATCATGGATTGGATCATCCTGGCCATTTGAGCCGGATTGCCGTAAATCAAAATAACATCGGGATCCTGAATGACACCGGAATCTAAAGGAGATACGATCAATCCCCGGGATGAGAATTTTTTTTCATCCATCAGGGATGAGGCCTTCTTTAAATTTTTTTTGGCTGCGTCACGATCTTTGATATATCCGGCGTTGATTCTGAAATTGATGAGTTCTTCTTCCTTGTTAAGATCGCCGGCGAGATCTCCCCAGCCGAAACTCATGAGGGCCGCCACACAATTGATGTCTTCCGGGGTGACCGCAAACGACCAGCCCCATTTCCGGGCAATGGTATTGATCTGGCAGAAGGCCATTTTCACCCCGAAAACATTCGGACGTCTGACGTCGGTCGGCAGGTCTTTACTATTAGAGTAATATTTTATGGACAGGGGAGAGGTGTGAACTTTTAAATATTTTGAAATCGTTTCAGCGGCATTTATTAGGTCGATCATTGTTTAATCTCCTTTTTCTAGAACAATTAGCCTTTTTCATTCCACCTATGGAAAAAACTACAGGGTCCAGGGAGCCCCGGAAGGTGCAAGATTCACGGAATGCCCGACAGCAAAAGATATTTATATTTTATAGAAGTTGTATTTCCCCGTTTTTAATAATATACTTTTGCTTCAATATGCCCGGATTTTCACTGACCTTTTTAATAATATTCTTCGTTAACTGGTTTTTCATCTCCTTTAACCGGTGTAATGGTTTTTCACCAATGGCCATTTGGGCCATCTCGGTAATATAATATACTTCAATATTTTGCTCCTCGGCTTTTTCCACCAGTCCATTAAAACATCCGGTACAGCTCACCACAATAGCTTCCGCGCCTATTTCCCGGGCTTCAGATACCCTTTTCTCGGCAATTTTAGAAGCCAATTGGGGATTCCTGCCCGATATTACCAGCGGGGTACCACAACATAATGATTTTTGCCGGCTGTGTTTCATTTCCGCGATTTCCGCTCCCATCAATTTAAGGAGTTCCCTTGGATTTTCACCTATTTCCGGTCCCAACATTCTCCAGGCGCAGGGATCATGAAAGGTCACTCTCTTATGAATGGGGTGGGTAAAGGCGATTTTACCCTTCTGATGCTCTTGGAGAAGGTATGTAGCTATATTTACCGTTTCAATATCAAATTCTGGAATGATCTTAGGATAAACATGGCCAATGATGTCGTCGCAACCGGTGCAAAAAGTTATTAATCTCCTGGTCCCGAGTTTTTCAAACTCTTTAAGCAATTGTTTACCCTTGATCTTGGCTTCTTCTTCTCCGAAAGCATGTGCATAAACACCGCAGCAATATTTCATTCCGCCCATCTTGGGCAACCGATCCATCAATTTTGTCTTGGCCAGATCCGTATAGATATGTGAAAGGGCGCATCCCAAATAAAAAACTTCTTCATTGGGATCGGGATTTAAATAGGCATCCATATCTTTCAATTGTTCTTCAGGCTTAAACTCCAATCCGATCGTCATCATGTTGAAGGGAACCTTGTCAGTGATCAACAACAAACAGGCGCGTCCTTTGTTGCTGTTTTTTCTTGTGGTGATATCTTTTCTTAGGTAGGAAGGATTTGATTGAGTCGGGCAAATGATGTTACAATAGGAACATCCGGCGCAATTTTTTGAAATGATTGGTGACTCCTTCATTTCAATCATTCGCTCTATTTCCGCCTTGGCCTCCTCCTTGGGCATTTCGAGAAAAGGACATGAAGTTAGGCAAAGTCCACAGCGTTTGCAAGTTTCCTGATTAAACAATTTTTTTTTCCTCCCGTCCCGGGTTTTATTTTGATTGTAGCCTATCCTATCACTTGACGAATAAAAATAAAAGTGGCATAAACGGCATTAAACATCTTAATTGCGTCATTATTAAAAAGAAAATCCAGGGAGCGACTATTATGAAAAAAATTACTATATTGGCTCTCCGTAATACCTTTGCCTCAACCGTGATGGGTCCCATGGACGTATTTTTCCTGGCCGGACAATTGTGGAATCATATTCATGGCCTGCCCTTGACCCCCTTTTTTGAGGTTGAGATCGCCTCCTTTGATGGGAAACCGGTAAAGTGTCTTAACAATGTCTTTATACAACCGCACCGGGCCATTGAGGATGTGAAAAAAACCGATTTAATCCTTATTCCAAGCATCACCGATATTGAGAAAACCATTAAATACGGCGCACAAGGTCTTCAGTGGCTTCAGCACCATTATCGGAAAGGAGCCAGTATCGCCAGTGTTTGCACCGGTGCTTTTTTTCTGGCCGAGACCGGATTGTTGAATGAGAAGACCGCTACCACCCATTGGGGTTATGTGGATTTGTTTAAACAGATGTATCCCCGGGTTAACTTGAAGCCCGAGCGGCTCATTACCGATGAGGGGGATCTATTTTGTGCCGGCGCCTTGGGCGCAGGGGTTGATCTTCCGGTGTATCTGGTTGAGAAGTATTGCGGTCATGAAGTGGCCATCCAGTGCTCAAAGTCATTGATCCATGATATGGGACGGAGTTCGCAGGCGCCCTATACGGTGTTTCAATTTCAAAAAAATCATACCGATGAAAGAATCAAGATCGTCCAACAATGGATCGAAGATCATTATGCCGAAGAAATCGATTTCGATAGGGTTTCCAAAAATTTCGGTATGAGTCGACGCACTTTTGAGCGTAGATTTAAAAAGGCCTCCGGTGACACACCCCTGGTTTATTTGCAGAGGACCAGAGTAGAGACCGCTAAAAAAATGTTGGAAGCCCAAAACGAGACCTTTGACGAAATCTCCTGCCATTCTGGTTACGAAAACAGCAGCCATTTCAGGGAAATTTTTAAAAAATATACCGGTCTTTTGCCGACGGAATATCAAAAAAAATTCCATCGTCTTTAATCTTCATATGGTATGAAACCGTTGAACCCCCAATAGATTAATGCTAAGATACCGGCAAAAGATATTATTTGCCTTGGCGGCTGATACCGGCACCGGCAAAATCTCGAAAGAGGTGAAACATGCGTACCTTTTCCCGGTCTCAAGCGCTCTTCGAAAGGGCGAAAAAAGTCCTCCCCGGCGGTATCCCCGGCCATCAGGACCCCAGGCTGCTTGTTCGGGGCCAAAGCCCCTGTTTCATAGATCGAGCCGAAGGCTGTCGCTTCTGGGACGTGGACGGCCACGAGTACATCGACTACATGTGCGCATATGGTCCCATGATACTCGGCTACAGCCATCCCCGGGTTGAGGAGGCCGCCCAGAGACAGAGACAAAAGGGGGACTGTTTCAACCTCCCCTCCCCACTATGGGTCGAACTGGCGGAATATCTGGTGAACCTGATTCCCTCCGCCGACTGGGCACTATTCGGCAAGAACGGCTCCGACGCGGTCAACTGCGCCGTTCTCATTGCCCGGGCATACACCGGCAAAAACAAGATCATCAAGGCCGAGGGAACTTATCACGGCATCGGTCCCTGGTGTACCCCAAATCCCACCGGGACCACCGAAGGGGAGAGGGCCAACGTCCTCACCTTTCCCTTTAACGATATCCGGACCCTCGTGAGACTGGTTGAGGAAAACCGAAGCGACGTCGCCGGCGTTATCATCACGCCCTTCAAACACGAATTCGCCCACGACCAGGAGATGCCCAGCGAGACCTTCCTGAACGGGCTCAGGCAACTCTGCAACGCCGATGGCCCGGTGCTGATCATGGACGACGTCCGGGCCGGGTTCAGGCTGCACATGGGCGGCTCGGCCGAATACTTCGGCTTGAAACCGCAGCTTTCCTGTTTTTCCAAAGCCATGGGAAACGGATATCCCATCTCCGCCTGCCTGGGCACCCGGGAATTGATGAAGGCAGGAAAAACGATTTTCTTCACCGGTTCCTTTTTTACCAGTGCCGTGCCCATGGCCGCGGCCCTGGCCACGCTCATGGAAATGAACCGTCCCGGGGTCCTGGATCACCTTTTTCAGATTGGTGAGATGCTTAAACAGGGGATGCTCAAACAGGCCGAATCATTCGGCCTGAAAATCAAATACACCGGTCCGGTCACCATGCCCTTCATGACCTTCAAGGATGACCACTCGTTTGAAAAGAATAAGACCTTCTGCGCTCGAGCTTATCAGGAAGGGGTTTTTTTTCACCCTTCGCACAACTGGTTCCTTTCCGCGGCCCACCGGAAGGAAGATATAGAGGAGACGCTTGAAGCGACCTACCAGGCCTTCAAGGCGGTAAAAGAGAGCTTTGGTTCATAAAGAGCAACAAGAGATCACACTCTCCAGGAAGCCGGGTCTATGAAGTTAAAGGCTGGAGGCCTTTAATAGAGCAAACACGAATATCGTTTTCGTCCTTTATTCCCAGAGTATACGAAATGGTCTAAATATGTACTTACTGGTTATTATTCAACATTTTCTTGTATGAAAAATTTTGAAGTATTATAGTGCCGTTAAAAAATTCTTCAAAACCAAAGTTCGTATATTAAACGTTTAGTATAAAAAGAAATAAATGGCATTAAATCCATTCTACGCGAACATTTTTATTGATTCCTGTGCCTTCGATCCGAAATACCAACCCGAATCAAGCTGTGCAGAAGAAATATTTCGTCGGCATGAAAATGATTAAATTAATATAATAATCTCTCATTCGACCATGAAGGAGGCTGAACACCCAAATACGCCAGCAAGAGTTAAAGAGGAAGCATTAACAAAAATATTCACCATAGAAACAAATTTAGTTCCAGAGGAAAGTCAATGGAAACAAAATATCTGGGATATTCTAACTGGGAATGGCAAACCAGAAAAAATGAAACAAGATGCTAACCATGTATTTGAAGCTCATAAGTATAGCGGCTATTTCGTTAATACTGATGCTCGAATAATAAATAAGCGGAGAGAACTTCATAGAATATGTAATGCCATAATTGTTAAACCATGTGAATTGCTCGCTTTTATTAAAGAGCATGAAAACTCCTAACATTCTGCTGCAAGGGACCCCCAGGGGGTGCGCCCCTTCCGTCCTTTGAGCAGCATGTTGGCCGAATGAGATGAACCAAAAAGAACATTGGGAAAAAGTCTACACGAGCAGACAACCGCACGAGGTGGGTTGGTATGAGCCACATTTGCGGACATCCTTGACCTGGATAGGTGATTTGTCTTTGCCCAAGGATGCACGGATTATCGATGTCGGCGGGGGTGCCTCCACACTGGTCGACGACTTGCTCAACGAAGGCTATCAACAGGTCGCTGTCCTCGACTTGTCACAAGCGGCTTTGTCGGTGGTCAGAACACGCCTTGGATGGGACGCTGCTCGGGTCATGTGGTTGGAAGGTGATATCACTTCGATCGAACTTCCTACAAATTTTTTCGATCTGTGGCATGATCGGGCAGTGCTTCATTTCCTCACCGAACCCGACGGCAGGAGGAAGTATTTGGATTGTCTCCGAAAGGCATTGAAACCCGGGGGCCGCGCGATTATAGGAACGTTTTCGCCGGAGGCACCGCCCCGCTGCAGTGGACTGCCAGTGGAGAGATACACCATCAAGGCTATGCAAGAACTGCTGGACAGGGAGTTCACGCTGGAACGACATCACAAGGAGCTACACATCACGCCCGGCGGCACCGAGCAGATGTATCTTTATTGTCAGTGGCAAAGAGCGGCCAACCACCAAATCCGGCAAACTTGCGACCCGCAGGGCGGCTCACCAGCCGATGATTTATGACGTTGGAATGAAGAATGGAACAAATACAGAAATATAAGGAATTAGATCTATATTTCCAGAATATCGACTATTCGGACATCAAAACCATTGATGGCAGTGCAAGTCTAAGACAATTTATCTCCGGGATGCTTTCTTATTATCCATGGTGGATATTGCTTCTCTTCCGAATCAGAGAAATTCTGGTATATATTCTCGGTTTAGAAAAACAAGAAAAACCGAAGGAACTTCCTTCCATAAAACCGGATGAGCTTTCGTTTAGGCCTGGGGAAAAAGCTTCTTTTTTTATTGTGCGTAATGCAAAAGAAGACACCTATTGGGTTTCGGAGACACCGGAAGACAAACATTTGAAAGCCTATTTTGGTGTAGTCCCGGAGGCGTTAGGAGACAACCTGACAAGATTTCATGTTTTCACATTAGTAAAGTTCAGGCATTGGACCGGACCGGTTTACTTTAACATCATTCGTCCTTTTCATCACCTGGTGGTTTCAAGAATGATGAGGGCCGGTATAAATAATTAAAACCAGTTATATATTAAGTGTCTCATTGTAGTATCGACCCGGTGGGGTTGCATTTTCTTCCGTCTGCGACTTTCGGCTGCTTTGGGAAATGTATATAATATAAGACAGATAATAACAGGGCTCTACGCCGGATTCAGGCCGAAAAGCGGCCCTTCCTAATCAGAGCCGGCGTTGCTACCTTGCCGGGCGGCTCCATAGGTCCGGACCGTTGCTTAGCTCTGCTGTTGGTCAACCCTGGGAGATATTGGCACTCAAAGGAGGTTGGTATTTAAATATGGCAAAATATACTCAGTTCAAACTTGCTGCAGTTCAGGCTGAACCCGTTTATTTCGATCGTGAGGCGTCGACCGAGAAGGCTTGTTCCCTTATCCGGGAAGCGGGGGCACAGGGCGCCACCCTGGCCGCCTTCGGCGAATCATGGCTGCCCGGTTATCCGTTTTTCGTTTGGGGTTCGGCCACGGGGTCGATGGCCGCCGAATATCTGGCTAATGCGGTTGAAATACCCAGCCCTACCACCGATCGATTGTCTGAGGCGGCTCGCCAGGCCCATATGGATGTCGTTATCGGTGTGGCCGAACGGGACCCCCAGACCCAGGGTACGGTTTACTGCACATTGCTTTTCATCGGCAGCGATGGAGTGATCCTGGGCCGTCACCGAAAACTCAAACCCACCCACCGGGAACGTACTGCCTGGGGCGAGGGGGACGGAAGCAGTCTTCTGGTTTACGACCGCCCCTATGCCAGAATCAGCGGGCTCAACTGTTGGGAACATAACATGGTCCTTCCCGGCTATGCCCTGATGGCCCAGGGCACCCAAATCCATGTGGCCGCCTGGCCTGGGATGAGCACCTCACGCCACCTGTTTTTGTCCAGGGCCTTTGCCTCCCAATCAGGGGCCTACGTTATCGATGTGGGTGCCTTACTATCGCCTGACCGCGTTCCCGATAAGTACAAGGATTTGGCCGGCAGTTATCCGGGAGAGAGTTGTGTTATCGATCCCAGGGGCGAGATCATGGCCGGGCCGGCCCAAGGCGAGACCATCCTCATGGCCGAATGTTCGATGGAGCGTATCTTTTCAGCCAAATCGCTTTGTGATGTGGCCGGGCACTATTCAAGACCGGATGTTTTTCAACTACATGTCAATCGATCCCCCCATCGCCGTGTTGTCACAATACAGAAGCCCGAACAAGAACCTGAAAAATTCGAAACCATACCCGATGAACCAACTTAGTTTCCGCCTAAAAAATGCCAGTAGCAATCTTTTACAAAACATAATATAAACAAATCACCAACGGCCCATAAGAGGAGGTCCTCTTAGGATGAAGGAACAAAACAGAAAATATTGGAATCCTTTGCTGGAGAAGTCGGCTCCGGAACAGTTATTGGCCATGGAGCTCAAGAACTTTCGGAAGCTGATTGGGTATGCCAAAGAGCATTCTGTTTTTTATCAGAAGCAGTTAAAGGATGTTTTCCCCGAAGACATTACCAGCCTCGAAACGGTCCGGCGGCTTCCCCTGATCGACAAGGAGGATCTCCGAAAGGCCCAGGAGGGTAAATCCCCATTCCCCTATGGAGAAATGTTGGGAGTGGAATTGAAGGAGGTTACCGATTTCCGACAGACTTCGGGGACCACGGGGAAACCGGTTTATGTCCCTGAATCCTATGAAAGCTGGCAGTGGAGGGTGGAAGTCTGGTGTCATATACTCTGGATGGCCGGATTCCGGGAAACCGACCGTGTTTTTGTTCCCTTTGGCTATAATGTCTACGTGGCCTTTTGGGAGGGTCATTATGCCGCGGAAAAACTGGGTTGTGAGGTGGTTCCCGGAGGAGCCCTGGATACCCGAGACCGAATCAGCAAGATATTGGAATTGAAGGCCACTGCCCTTCTGAGCACGCCCACCTACGGCCTTCATCTGGCTGAAGAGGCGTTCAAAATGGGAATTGATCCCAGAACCATAGGAATAAAAAGGATGCTTTGCGCCGGGGAACCTTTGCCTTTGGCTACCCGTGAGAGGTTGGAGCAATCGTGGGGGGCCGAGGTCTATGACCACATTGGGGGAACCGAACCCTGCGCCTGGGCCGCCATGTGCGAAGAACGAAATGGTCTGCACATTATAGAGCCTTTCTTCCTGGTGGAGATCCTGGATATGGAAACCTTGACCACAGAGGTTGGTCCAGGGGAACTGGGTGTGGCGGTGGTGACTCCTCTCGGCAGACGCTCTTTCCCTTTAATCCGGTTTAACACCAAGGATGTGGTGCGACAGGGGGGAAACGGATGTCCTTGCGGACGAACTTCCAAGAAAATTGCCGAAGTCGCCGGACGAGCCGATGACTTGAGAAAAATCCGCGGGGTCCTGTTTACCCCGGTCGCTGTAGAAGAAATCGTCAGACGGGAATTTCTTGAAATCGTGGAGTATGAAATTGTAGTCCAACGCGAAGGTCTCATGGATGAAATTACCCTCAGGGTAGAGCCTCAAGAGGAAATGGGGGTCGAACCAAGTAAGGTTTTTAACAGACGGATCTCGGAAAGACTCAAGACTAAAACCAATCTGAGGTTCCGGATCGAGTCTGTTTTACCCGGATCACTTCCTCGATACACTCTAAAATCAAAGAGGTTTAAAGATCTCAGGGAGGATAAGGCCGATGGGTAAGCCAAGAGAAAAAGAGGAACGGGTAAATCTGGACGGGATGAAGACCATCATTGATCAACTGGAACAGCTCTTGATCGAGTTGAAGGGGTTAGGCGGGGAGATGCCGGTCATAGAGAAAAATGTCAAGGCCATGATGAGTTTCATTCATGTCCTGAAGTTCGGGGTTTCGGATGTGGCCGAGGTTGCCAAGTCTGAGAATTTTTCTTAAAGTTTTAAGTGACTCGGGATTAATTGCTTCAAACAGGGCGATTCTGGATTCTGGATAAAACCAAAGACCGATACTGGATAAAAATCCAGCATCCAGTATCCAGTATCAAATACCCTGCATCGTTAATGTAAAGAAGGAGGCAAAAATGAAAGAAGGGCGGAAGATCAGAACGGCTTGCCGTAGCTGCCATGGCGGGTGCGGTGTCATCGCCACCGTTTCGGACGGCAAAGTGGTCAAGGTGGAAGGGGATCCGGAATCACCCATAAGCCACGGCACCTTATGCAGTAAAGGCTTGGCCATCACCCAACTGGCCTACCATCCCGATAGGGTGGTTTATCCGATGAAAAAAGTCGGCGGGAAACTCAGCGGAAAATGGGAGCGCATTTCCTGGGATGAGGCCCTGGATACGGTCGCCCAAAAATTCAAAACGGTCATGGCCGAATACGGTCCCGAATCCATTGTTGTCGGTCAGGGAACGGGAAGGGATTATGAAAGTCATTTATACCGGTTTGCCAACCTCCTGGGGACTCCCAATGTTTTGACCGCCGGGCATATGTGTTATGTTTCCAGGGTCGCTTCGACCCTGATTACGGCCGGTTCGCTGCCGATAGGGGACTATGAGGGAGGGCCGAAATTAATCGTTATGTGGGGCTGCAATCCTCAATGGACCAATCCGGACGAATACAAAGGCGAGGGTTTCTGGCGGGCTTATAAAAAAGGGGCCAAGCTGATCTGCATCGATCCTCGTAAGGGATTTGTAGCCAACAAAGCGGATTTTTGGCTGCAAATCCGTCCGGGGACGGATGCAGCCCTTGCTTTGGGTTTTAACCAGGTGATCATCGAAGAGGAACTTTATGATAAGGAGTTTGTCGAAAATTATGTCAACGGCTGGGAGGCCTGGAAGGAAAGGGTGATGGCCTATCCGCCGGAAAAAGTTCAGGAGATTACCTGGATTGATAAAGACCTGATCCGAAGAGCGGCCAGGATGTATGGGTCTATCAAACCGGCCTTAATCCATTGGGGAGTCCCCACGGAACAGAACAACAACTGCGCCAATTATACCCGGGCGACGACTGCCTTGATGGGGATTACCGGCAATCTGGATGTGCCCGGGGGAAATGTTTTGTTCGTCAATCCCCCCACTCGGACCGTAGCTGAATTCGCCAGACACCGGGATCTTTCCAGGGAGCAACGAGACAAGAGATTGGGTGGAAAGGATTTTCCACTCGGGGCCAGGGTGGCCTTTATCAATCCCAAAAAAGCCTGGGACGCCATCCTGACCGGCCAACCCTATCCCATTCAGGCCGGGATCCTCGGTGGCACCAATCCGGTGGTCACCAGGGCCAACGCCAGAGAGGCCTATGAGGCCCTCAAGCAAATCGAGTTCCTGGCCATGATCGATTTTTTCCAGACCCCGACGACGGAACTGGCCGACATTTTCCTGCCTGCCGGGACCTGGCTGGAACAGAATCATGTGGCCGACAACTGGAAAAGGCATGGTTTTGTTTTGGCCCGGCAGAAGTGCGTGGAAATAGGGGAGGCCTGGCAGGACCATAAAATTTGGATGGAATTAGGCAAGAGAATGGGACAGGAATGGTGGCCCACCGTCGAGGATGCCTTGGATTGGCTGCTTGAACCCTCCGGACTGAACTGGGAGCAGTTTAAAGAGAAAGGGTATCTCCAGGGTGAAATGGTCTATCGGAAATACCAACAGAGGGGTTTTTCAACCCCTACCAAAAAATTGGAAGTTTATTCGACCATTCTGGAGGGTTGGGGATATGATCCCCTGCCTAAATATGATGAAGTTGCCGAAAGCCCGGTTTCCAAGCCGGAGGTTGCCAAAGACTTCCCCTACATTTTCAACTCCGGTTTGCGGACCCCAACTTTCTTCCATGCGGCCAACCGGAACATCCCCTGGCTGAGGGAAATCCGGCCCGATCCCATCGTAGAGATTCATCCGGATACGGCCCGGAAGCATGACATTGAAGAGGGACAATGGGTTTATATTGCCTCGCCGAGAGGCCGTATAAAACAGCGGGCTAAATTGAATAAACATATCGATCCCAGGGTCATTGTGGCCGAACATGGGTGGTGGTTCCCGGAGATAAAGACGCCGGATCACGGATGGGATATCTCCAATGCTAATATCCTGACGGACAATGCCTACGAAACCCTTGACCCGGCCATCGGATCAACCAATCTGAGGGTCTGTTTATGCAACATATCACCCTGCCCGAGGAGGACCTAAGATGGATAAAGTTTCTCTTGTTTTTATAAAAAAAGATTGCATGGGCTGTCATGCCTGTGAGGTGGCCTGTAAGCAGGAGCATCGTCTGGGTGTGGGGCCTAGACTGGTAAGGGTGATCGAGGATTCCCCGGATTATATTCCCCAATACTGCCATCACTGTGCCAAGCCCCCCTGCCGGGAGGCTTGTCCTGAAAAGGCCATTAGCAGAAACGCCCAGGGTATTGTTCTGATCGATAACGATCTCTGTATCGGCTGTCAGGCCTGTTTGGAGGCCTGTCCGTTCGGCGCCATGCAATTTGACGATAAGCGGGAAATCGCTGTGAAATGCGATCTATGTATCGAGAGATTGGCGGAAAATAAACAGACGGCCTGCATGAGTGTCTGTCCGACCGGATGTATTCAGGTCGGCGGCCGGAAAAATATTGCGGCAGTATTTGAAGTTGATTAATTATTGAGGGTCTTAAAATAGTCTTGACATGAAATTGAAGGACTCCCCGGTCCCAGGCTGCAAAATTTAGTCAATACTTTTCCGAGCCTCTTAATAACAGGATTTTTTCCTATCGCTTTGAGAGAATGACCAATTTTTATTCCTTAGAGAAGAGATAAGATGAAGATCTCCAATAAAGAGGCAACGAGGTATTGGAATCCCGTTTTGGAACGGCTTCCTCAAGAAAAGTTGAGGGCCTTACAGGTTAAAAAGTTCAAAAAGATTCTGTCCTGGGCCTTTGAGCGATCAAAATTCCACAGAAGACTTTATCAAGAAGCGGGTCTTGAGCCGGGGGATATCAAGACTTACAAGGATGTGGCCAAAGTGCCGAAGGTGGAAAAGTCCATGATGAGAGATATCCAAAGGAAGGAGCCATTTCCCTATGGAGATGCCCTTTGTGTTCCTCTGGAAGAGGTGACCGAGTTTCATCAAACCAGCGGGACGACAGGGGTACCGGTCTACCAGGCCGATAGCTGGCAGGACTGGGAATGGTGGGCTGAAGCCTGGGCTACCATACTTTATGCCCAGGGATATAGAAGGAAGGACCGGGTCTTTATTCCCTTTGGGTATAATATTTTTGTGGCCTTCTGGGCGGGTCATTATGCCGCCGAGAAATTGGGATGTGAAGTTATTCCCGGTGGGGTTCTCGATACCGAAGCCCGGATATTGAAAATGAAAGAATTGAAAGCTTCGGCGATGATGGCCACCCCTACTTATGTCCTGGGGATGGCTGATACAGCACGTAAAAAGTTGGGGATCGAACCTGCCGGAGATCTGAATATCAAAAAAATTACTTGTGCCGGAGAACCCGGAGCAAGCATTCCTTCCACCAAGCGGCGCATGGAGGAGGCTTGGGGGGCCAAGGTTTATGATCACGTGGGGGCGACTGAAATCGGGGCCTGGGGCTTTGAATGTTTGGAACAGCCCGGAGGGCTGCATGTAAACGAGGCCCTCTTTATGGTCCAGTTGGAGGATTTGACGACCGGGGAGTTGATCGAGGATTCCGGGAGAAGAGGCAAGATCGTTATTACCGCCCTGGATCGAATGGCCCAACCCTGCATACGGTTTGATTCCAAGGATGTGGCCGAATGGGCTGATTTTTTCTGCGGGTGCGGGAGAACCTTCCGGATCATCAAAGGAGGGGTCATCGGCCGAACGGACGATATCACCAAAATAAAAGGGGTTTTAGTGGCTCCATCGGCCATAGAGGAGGTCGTTCGCTCTATCAATGGGCTGGGTAATGAATATGAGGTCGTAGTGTCCAAGAAGGGGGATTTAGATGATATAACTCTTAAAATCGAACTCTTGCCTGGACAGGAAGGGAATCGACAGCAAATTCTAAGGCAGCTTCAGGATCAACTGCGTCTTAAGACGAACCTGGGTTATCATATTGAAGTTCACACGATTAATTCACTTCCCCGTTATGATGTGAAAGCGAAACGTTTCAAAGATTTAAGAAAGGTAGGATAGAGCTCATCCGGAAATCGGAAGTCTCAGGATGGACACTGAGATAGCCGAAAATTAGATCATTCCCCGATAAATGGATTGGGAGGGTATCAGATGAATCGGGAAAAGATAGAAAAAATGGCGGTTAGAATTGAAGCCATCAAAAAGGAAGCCGAAGAATTGAAAGCTCTCTCCGGAGGGATGCCGGCTGTTGACCGCAATGTAGAGCGAATTTTGGCCTCGGTGAAAATGCTTGAAATCAACGTGACTGATCTTCTGTGACGGTTCGCGTCAGGCCCACTGATTATAAAAAGACTCCACCTGAGGCCGCCTTTTGAGGCCGGGAAAAATCCGGATCGTTTTGAAGAATGAAACCATTTTGCATTCAGACGATCGGAGGGCAATATTTGGCCTCATATTTACAATTTAAAAACCGGCTGAATCGGAATTAATGGATTCTTTAAAAGAGGAGGATCCCCCCTTCCCTTAATGAGCTATACCTCCAGTTTCTTCATAGCCTCCACCAGACCTTTGACCGCTTCGGCCGATTTTTTCAAGGCCGCATCTTCTTCAGGAGTCAGTTTAATCTGAATAATCTCTTCGATGCCTTCTTTCCCCAGTTTTACCGGCACTCCGATAAATAGATTATTAATTCCGTATTCGCCGGTCAGATAGGCGGCACAGGGCAGTATTTTTTTCTTATCTTTGATAATGGCTTCGGCCATTTCGCAGGCCGCCGAAGCCGGGGCATAGTAGGCGCTGCCGGTCTTAAGCAGGCTGACGATCTCGGCCCCGCCTTCCCGGGTCCGTTTGACCAAACGTTCGATGGTTGCTTGATCCATCAGTTCGGTAATGGGGATCCCGGAAACGGTTGAAAAGCGAGGGAGAGGGACCATAGTGTCTCCATGTCCGCCGAGAACAAAGGCGTGGGTGTTTTCCACGGAGACATTCAGTTCCTGGGCGATGAAAGTCCGAAAACGGGCTGAATCCAATACCCCGGCCATACCCAATACCCGGTTTTTGGGAAATTGACTGGTTTCGAAGGCCACGTGACACATGGCATCCAAAGGATTGCTGACGATGACCAAAACGGCTTGGGGGGAATACTGAACGGCCTGGTCGACTACAGACTTCATGATCGTGGCATTGGTGGCCAGCAGGTCGTCCCGGCTCATTCCCGGTTTTCTGGGGATGCCGGAAGTGATGATGATGACATCGGAGTCCTTGGTGGCCTCATAATCATTGGCACCGGTCAGATGGGCGTCATGTTTTTCAATCGGGGCGGCTTCCGATAAATCCAGGGCCTTGCCAAAAGGGACTCCCTCCAAAATATCCACCAGAACCACATCCGCCAGTTCTTTTTCAGCTATCCGCTGGGCCGCAGTGGCCCCCACATTGCCGGCACCGATTACGGAAATTTTGTGTTTCATCAGTTTTTCTCCTTATTGTGTGGATTGGGATATAAGCAAGATTCGTCGATTTAGATGATTTGAAAATAAGGGTATAATACTTCAAAAGGAATCCCAGTTCAAGAAAAAGGTATTTCTGAGGCAGGGTTTATTAAATCGGGGAATAAGGTCGGTTTGAAGACTTATAAAAAAAACAGGCTGATGACCGGCAGATAGGTGATCAAGGCCAAGGTCAGCAGCAGGATTAAAATAAAAGGGATGGAAGCCCGGTAGAGGTCCAGAACCGGCCGTTCAAAACGGATACTGGAGATAAAAAGATTGATTCCCAGAGGAGGCAGCGAGGCCCCGATTTCCAGGTTGGTTAGGAGGATGATCCCCAGATGTACCGGATGCAGATCATAAGCCTGGGCCACGGGAACGATTAAAGGGACGAGGATGATCAAGGCCGGAAACATCCCGAGGAGGCAGCCGGCCCCCAAAAGAAACAGGTTCAACCAGATCAGGAAGGTCACCGGGCTTTGGACATGAAGCTTTAAAAAATCCAGAATCTTCATGGGGATTTCTTCGTTGATCAGGGTGTTGGTCAGCCCGAATGAAACCCCCAGGATAATCAGGATCCCCCCAACCAGGATGGAACTTTTAGTGATAATGGGAAAAAGTTCACGTATTTTGATATCCCGATAGACCCCGACTTCGATAATCAAAACATAGAGTACGGTCAGAACCGCCGCTTCGCTGATGGCCACGATTCCGGTATAAATGCCGCCCAGCACAACAAAGGGCAGGGGGATCTCCCAGATCGATTCCCGAAGGGCCCTGCCCACCTCTTTAACGGTGAACCTCGGTCGGGCCACTTTGGCCTGGAATCCTTTCCAGCTGCTGTACAGGGAAAGAAGAAAGACCATTAACAATCCGGGTAATATCCCGGCCAGAAACAGTTGATCGATGCTGGTTTGGGCGACTACCCCATAAAGGATCAGGGGTAGGCTGGGGGGAAAGAGCAGACCCAGGGTTCCGGAAGTGGTCAAGAGCCCCAGGGAAAATTTTTCCGGATATTTTTGGGTTTTTAAGGCCGGAAACAGCAGTCCGCCCATGGCGATGATGGTCAAACCCGTAGCCCCGGTCATGGCGGTAAATATAGCGGAAACGCCCAAAGCGATGACCGCCAACCCCCCGGGCAGCCAGCCCAGTAGGGCATTGGAAAGGCGGACTAGGCGATCCGGGGCCTTGCTCCCGGCCAGGATATAGCCGGCCAGGGAAAAGAGGGGAAGGGCCACTAACATCGGGGTATGGGCCAGCTTGTAGAGTTCAATGACCATTGCGGTCAAATCAATTCCGTTGATAAATAAAAAGATAAGACCGCTAAAGGCGATAACGATGAACAGGGGTGTGCCGATAAGGGCCAGAAAAACGGTTAGAAGGGAGGAGATCAGGCCCATGTCTTTTCCTGAAGGCAAAAAACGTGTTCTGGGTTCGGAGTAAATTTTCTCATATTCGAGTAGTATTGGATTGCTCGGAGGACAAAAATTCTCTCCGGCGGGTAAAAGCGTTCCAGGTTTTGCTCAGGAACCGAAGACCCAGGACGGTTAGCATGAGCGGGATGACCGATTGAGAAGCCCAGATCGGGATGTTAAAGGCCAGGATTTTCCCCACTTCATATTCTTCTTGAACAAACCGGATTGCCGGCCAGACCAAAATCAGGCAGATCGCAGCGGCAAAAAAATTTATGCCGCCCTGAAGGTATGAGCGATTTTTATGTCCTAATTTCTCGGAAAGGAGATCGATCGAGATGTGCCGATTTTCCCGAGTGGCAACTGAGGCCCCGAGCAGGGCCAGCCAAAGGACCATATGACGCATAAGGGGATCAATCCAGTAAAGTCCAACAGAAATGACATTGCGGAAAAGAATCTGAAGAAATCCCAAGAGGACCATTAAGATCAGAAAGGAGCCCAACAGGATTTCTTCCAGCCGATTCAAAAATAAGGAGATCCTTTTCCAGGCTGATGGAGAAGAGGGCATCAATTTTCTTTGCGAAGGGTTTTCAGTAAGGCCTTGGCCTCAGCCAGGGTTTTTTTGGAAAAAACATCTTCCCCAAGGGTATCCACTCCTTTAAGGCTAAGAGCCTGCATTTCTTTCACATCTTTAGGGGATGGCGATACCAGTTTGATTCCTTGCTTGGTAAGAACGCTTATGGCTTTTTGATCTTCTTTGCGGACATTTTCTTTAAGCAGGACCAGATGACGCTGAAAGATCTCTTCCACCGTTGCCCGTAAGGGGGGAGGGATCTTTTCAAAGGCCGATTTTTGCAAAACTGCAGCTCCTACCGAATAGGAAAGGGGCACGTTGGTCATATAGGAAACCCGGGTAAACCATTGCATCGAGATGGCCGCCGCCGGTGAGGCGTAAACGGTATCGATCATCCCGGTCTGGAGGGAGACCAGGACATCGGGGATTCCCAGAGGAATAGCATTGATCCCCAATTCTTTAAAGACCGCCCGGCCGATAGCCGTATCTTCCCAGATCCAGACCTTTCCTTTACGAAGATCAGCGGCATTTTTAATGGGCAGTTTAGAAAACAGATAAATAAATCCCGATTCCCCCCAGCCCATGATTTTAAAGCCGTTATCCAGAATTCCTTTTTCAAAGTATCCGCTCATCTTGGCCATAAGGGCATCCACTTCTTGGTAATTTTCAAAAAGAGAGGGGATGACCAGGATTTTTATATCTTTAAAAATCAGTCCAAGGCCACCGCCGGTGAAGAATCCTCCCTGGATTTGGCCCACCTTAATTTTACGCAACATATCCTCTTCGTCGCCAAGGACTCCTCCGGGAAAAATCCGTATTGTCACTTGACCCCCGGTTTTTTGCCCGATCTCCCGATTGATATCCCGAAAGGCCTTGACCCAAGAACTCCCTTCCGGGGCCAAAGTGCCTATTTTCAGTATCACCTTTTCGGCTGAAGATGAATTAGGAAAAAGAGCTAATAAAAATAACAGAACCAATGAAAAAAGCAGGGGGAAACGTGCCCATGACAAGTGTCTGGTGGATGGTAAGAGAAAAAGGGAAGTCCAAAATTTTTTATTAACAATCCAATACCAGTTATTCCGAAATCGGCAATCCACAATCCGAATTCCCATAGTTCCCTCCCTAAAAATATTCGTCCACTTCGCTTAACAACTTTTTTGCCTTTTCATGGGCCAGGGTGTTGATCAAAGTCAGTTCCGGCTCTATCTCGGGTGGAGTGGAAAGTACCTGGTTCAACGTTTTGACGAAAAGATCCCGATCCAGGCGCTGTTTGGCATAATATTGGGCATAGAAAATGTAGGTCATCAGGAACTTGCCCTGAGAATAGTTCAGGGCTTGTTGAAAATGGGTTTCGGCCTTTTTCAGGTCTCCACCATATTGGACAGGCCGGGCGGAAAGCAATATCCCTTTAAAAAGATGGGGACCGCCGTAATAATAACCAGGGTCGAGTTGTAAAACCCGGTCCATCAAGACTTCCACTTTGGGGAGATCGGCCATCCCTTCCACCGAATCAGGGCCCTGGGCAATCCAGGTTCCCCAAATATTCCCCACCCCGAAGAGGAGAGGGACATGGCTTTTCTCGGATTTTTCCATTTGCTTCTTAAAGAGGTCGAGAGAATTTTCAGGGGCCCCTTTAAACAGGGGATTTTGTTCCAGGGCTTTTATGGCATAGATTTTGGCTTTTTGAATCAATTGAGCGGTTCGGGTTGTGTCTTCTTCCTCCAAGAGCGAAGCATAAGAGGCATATGCCTGGGCAGCGGCCAGGAGAAGGTCCGGATTCCCGGGATTGGCCTGAATTATCCCATCAATTAGGAGTAAATAGGACGGGATCCCTTGACGGACCAAGGCTACATCCGATTGCCGGTTGACGGACAGGGCTAATTCCTGAAAAAGGCCGACGGCACTATCGGTAATCATCTGCCGGCTGGAAAAACAACCGGCCAGAGATACACAAAGGAGGGCAAGGAGGGCTTGGATAAAAAGGATTTTTGATGGATGCAATAATTTCATTAACCCAAAATTAGCATTGTTCATGGTTTCGGTCAAGAAAAAGAATGATCCTTTCAGACCGAGAAAGAGTTCCTTCTTGACAGTTTTGTGCTCCGGGAATATTAAGTTTAAAAATACCGTTCGTCGTTAAGTGTTCGGTGTTCGGCGAAATTTATTTCAATGTTTCGCGGCGTTGGCTCCGAGCGAGCATAAGGGTTTTATACGAAGACGGGTTTCAAGGATTCAAGGGTTTTAGTTTCTTGGCCTTTTCCTGCCCCCTGGACCCCTTGAATCCTGTTATGCAATTAACTTTTTTCACTACAGGATGGTAGAACTTCCATGATCCAATCCATATCCGTCGCCGACAAAAAAGTTCAAGGACTCCTGGGTAAAGCCATCCGGGAGTTTGATATGATTGAAAACGGGGATCGGCTGGCCGTAGCCGTCTCCGGGGGGAAAGACAGCCTGGCCCTGCTCTATATGCTCAAAGAACGCCTTCACTGGATACCCATCCGCTATGATTTGCTGGCCGTTCATTTGGATATGGGCTTTGAAGGGACCCAACCTCATTTAATAGAACAGAGTTGTCAGGAAATGGGCGTTCCGTTTTATATGGAGAAAACCGATTATGGGATAAGGGCCCATGGCCCGGGAAATAAGGAAAATCCTTGTTTTTTATGTTCCTGGCTGCGGCGGAAACATCTTTTCGAGCTCTCTAAAACTTTGCAATTTACCAAGATTGCTTTCGGACACAATAAAGATGATATTATTGAAACCCTGTTTTTAAATATGTTTTTCAGCGGGGAACTCAGCACCATGCTTCCCAAGCAATCCTTGTTTAAAGGCCGTTTGACTATCATTCGCCCCCTGGCACTTTTGGAAGAAAACAGGATTAAACATTTTACCAGAAGGAGGGGTCTGCCAGAAATACCGAATCCCTGTCCCAGCGCCCGGAATTCTTCCCGCAAAGAAATCAAAGAATTCTTGTCCGCCTTCTATGCCCGCAATCCGAAAATCAGAGGCAATATCTTCCATGCCCTGAGCCATGTCCGACTCGAATATTTGCCTTCATCTTTTCGTAGATAAATAATTTACCTTCCCAGGACTCCATTTTGGGTGTATTATTGTTGTTACTAATTGGATCTGTCTGGGGGCTTCTTTGTGGATGCACATTTCATTACTCGAAGGAATTTTTTAAGATATCAAATAGCGGGTGCAATCGGGGCCGCAAGCGGTGTGGGATTGTTTCTTCCCCGCCGAATTTTTGCCGACCCGATTCCGGATATTTCCGTCGTTAAAGGGGCGCCGGGCCCGGCCACCAGGGCTGCGGTTGAGCTTTTGGGCGGTATGAAACATTTTGTAAAACCCGGCCAACGGGTGGTGATCAAGCCGAATATGAGCTTTTCCTCACCACCCGAAAGGGCCTCGAACACCCATCCAGAAGTGGTCAGAGAATTGGTCGTCCTGTGCAAGGAAGCAGGGGCCTCCAGTATCCTGGTTCTGGATAATACCCTGGATAATGCTGAAAGATGTCTTGAAAATTCAGGGATCAGAGCAATCTGTAATTCCGTAATCAAAAATATAGTTCAGACCATCGACGACGCCCCTCTTTTTAGTGAAGTCAAAATCCCGGGCGGAAAAAGAATGAGTTCAACCGATGTCATGAAGGCCGTCTTGAAAAGCGATGTCCTTATCGCCGCTCCGGTGGCCAAATCCCATTCCGCGACAGGGGTCAGTCTGGCCATGAAAGGCATGATGGGATTGGTCTATGACCGGAGGACCATGCATATCCGCGGTATTAGCACCTGCGTTGTTGATATCTGTTCAGTCCTGAAGGCCCATCTCACGGTGATCGACGCAACCAGGGTCCTTTCCACCAATGGCCCCCATGGACCGGGGAAGGTTTTAAAGGAAAATACCGTGATCGCCTCCAGGGACATGGTCGCTGCGGATGCCTTCACCGTTTCCAGCTTTGAATGGTATGACCAGCATTACAAACCTTCCCAGGTGGCTCACATTCGTGAGGCCCACGAACGGGGACTCGGGAGAATGGATATCCAAAACCTGAATATCAAAAAGACCATCCTGTAATGTCATTCCGACGAATCATCCAGCTTTTTTCGCTTTTTTTGTTTCTTTTTTTGCTGTTTGCAGCCCTCTCTTTTTCATCGTCTTCCTGGCCCGTGGATCTTTTCCTGCGAATGGATCCGGCCCTGACGGTCTTCACGGTTTTAAGCGCCAGGATTCTGCTCCTTGCTTTTCTGCCGGTATTGATTGTTTTGGGGGCAACCATAATGATGGGACGCGTATTTTGCAGTCATGTGTGTCCTATGGGAACCACTCTTGAATTATGGGAAAAATTCAACCGGAGCACCGCAGGAAAAAGAGTATCTTCCACAAATTTAAATTTTCTTAAATACCTCCTTCTTGCCTTTCTGTTCGGCAGCGCAATTTTAGGCGTTTCCTGGGTGTTTTGGGCCTCACCCCTTTCCCTGATAACCCGTTTTTACGGTCTTTTCATTTATCCGATCCTGGCCTTTTTGGCGGAACGGGGTCTTCTGATTCTCCGTCCTCTGGCCGAGCAGTTCAATATGAACTCGATCGCCTTTCTTCAGATTGCCTCACCGCGATTCTCCACCCAGTTCTTCATCCTTGCTTTTTTTCTTGCCCTTTTTTTGTTGGAACACTATTCGCCTCGTTTCTGGTGCCGAACCCTTTGCCCTTCCGGTGCCCTTCTGGCCCTTTGTTCAATACGACCTCTGATAGGACGCCAGGTCACTTCGGCCTGCACCCATTGCGGCAAATGTGCCAGGGTCTGTCCGATGGAGGCTATTGAATTGGAGTCTCCGATCACCACCAAGCATGGGGAGTGTATTGTCTGCCGGTCTTGTGAGGAAATATGTCCGGAAAGAGCGGTCTCTTTTCCTGTTCTTTGGTCTGGAAAAGCGAGCCAGCCGGATGGTTTTTTCCCCGACCGAAGGCGTTTTATTCTTGCCGGACTTGCAGGTGCCCTAACGGCGGTATCCGGTCTTACCGGTTTGGCGAGTCCCAGTGGAAAGGCCGGACCGGGTAAAGTCGCACCGCCGGGACTTCTCCGGCCGCCGGCTGCTCTGCCCGAAATGGAATTCCTTTCCCGGTGTGTCCGCTGCGGTGAATGTATGGTGGCCTGCCCCACCAATACGCTTCAGCCTATCTGGTTTGAGGCTGGATTAATGAGTCTTTTCAGCCCGGCCTTAACTCCAAGAAGAGGTTACTGCATCCCCGATTGCCGCCAGTGCAGCCTGGTCTGCCCAACCGGGGCCATTTCTTTTTTAACACCGAAGGAAAGATTCTGGGCCAAAACCGGCACAGCGGTTATCTATAAGGAGAAATGCCTGGCCTGGGAACATAAAAAAGGCTGTATGGTCTGTGACGAGGTTTGTCCCTTTAAGGCCGTGGAATTCCGTTTTGAGGCAGGAAATCCAGTACCGGTCCCCGAAGTGAAAGAGGAACGCTGCACCGGATGCGGCTACTGCGAGCACTATTGTCCGGTACAGAATCAATCCGCTATTGTCGTTTCCCCAATGGGAGCTATAAGGCTGGCCAAAGGTTCTTATTTGGAAACGGCCAAGAGACAGGGATTGAACTTTTCTCTTAGGAAGGCAACGACTTTTGAATTCCCTCCCGCTCCTAAAGGGGATATTCCGGGCCGTGCTCCCGGATTCGATTAGTCGATTAGATTCTTGTAAATTAAAACCGATGTTCCAATTTGGGCCCGGGAAAGAAGGTCATGGCCGATTGGTGGACAACTTCAAAAATACAAGACCCCTAACCATCTAAATTTCAAATATGTTTGGTTAGGATCTAATTCGATATTTTCCCTTCCAGATCTCTAAAGGCCGTCATCAGACCCAGGCTCGTTGCCTCGATAATTCCCCTGATAATGGCCCTGGTCAGGCAATCGGCTGCGGCCCGGCCGATTGCATTCAGGGCTTGGGCCTTTGGGGCGGCGAAGAAGCTTTCGATGTCCGGAAGCTGGCGCTTGTTGGTTGCCAGGCAAAAGATGGTATCTCCGTCAAACATGGTGTGGGCCGGCCGTATGGCCCTGGCCAATCCATCTTGAGCCATCTGAGCCACTTTTTGTGCCTGGGCTTTACTCAGAACCGCATCAGTGGCTACAACCCCGATAGTCGTATTGGACGGAGGTTGGGGTAGGGGAGTATCGGGCAGCTTCACCGATCTTTTCCCGGGTTCCCCGAATTCTCCTTCCCTCTCAAGTCTGATTTCCCAAGGACGGCCGGTCATTGGATCGATAACCGAACCCAGGGAGTTGACGGCCACCAGGGCGGCCACCCTTATATCTGTATCGAGAATCTCACTAGCCGTACCCAGGCCGCCTTTGATGCCCCCAGAGAGGGCACCGGTACCGGCACCGACCGAACCCAGGGGAAACGTTGTGTCTTCAGCGGTTTCACAGGCCTTCCTTCCCCAGTCCGGGTTGATGGGAGGAATAAAATCTTTCCCCCGGCCCAGATCAAACAAGGCCGCACCCGGTACAATCGGGGCCACATGTCCCTCCATTAAGGGAAATCCCCAGCCCTTTTTTTCCAGCCATCTGACCACCCCGTCACAGGTGGCCAGTCCATAAACAGAACCGCCGGTCAGAACAACGGCCTGAACCTTTTCCACCAAATTCAGAGGTTTTAAAAGATCGGTCTCACGAGTACCCGGAGCCGAACCCCGCACATCAACCCCGGCTGTTGCCCCCCCAGGACATAAAATCACTGTCACACCGCTGGCCGCCTCAGGATCGGTATAATGACCGACCAGTATCCCCTTTACATCCGTTATGGAATTGTTTCTGTCGATTCCCGTCATTAAGCGATCCCCTTTCAACCATATTAAAAAAAAATGACTTCTAACCTGATGTGGATAAAACGCTTTAAAATTAGTGCTTGATAATCCCGCTTGCCTTCCCTTTTACATTTACAAGGCCATCCGCCTGCTGGATGCAGAAAGCAAGGATCAGACTGGTGCCCTCTTTACTCTCGATTTTTTTTGAGACTGAAGCCCGGATGGTTATTGTTTGTTTCTGATGAACGGCCTTTATGAAGGCCAGCTCGATCTCTCCGCCGGTAAACCAGGCGGGACCGAAAAAATCTTCAAAATACTTGGAGAGATATCCGCACAGGACATAACCAGAGAGCAAGGCGGCTGGATATCCCTTGGTCCGGGCGTAAGCATCTTTATGACTGGAATCGTCCAGGAAGGGAAATTCATCCAGCGCCCGCTGGTAGGCGGTTCTGGTGAACGAAGGTATTTCATGGCCGGGTTTCAGATCTTCTAAGGGAGCGATATCAGACAAACCTTTCACCTCCTGAACATCCGACCTTTTTTCGAGGCTTAGCAGGAAGTGGTCAGTGGTCTGTCTGATCTCGTGTCCGTCTTCGTCGATCAAGAGGGTTTTAATGGCCGCATACTCAAGTCCGCGTTTGATGTATTTATCAACCAACAGACCGCTTAGGAACAACTTCTTGTCGAGCTTGGCCGGGTTGATGTTCTTCTGGGAAAGTCTTGCAGGTACGGTGGCATGGGAGTCGTATTGGGAACCGATCATCCGCAAACCGAGCAGAGTCCCCATGTACATAGCCGGATAAACCGGGCCTCCCCAGGGGGATTCTTTGGTATGGATCGGGCCTAATTCATCCATTTCGCAGGTGAAATATCGTTCGATATAAGGCAACTCCAGTGGTCCGTACTGGTTACCGATTTTCAGTTCTTCCCAGGGAATGTATTTTGACATCCTGTCCTCCTGATTTTGAGAAAAAGTCTGGAGAAAGTTATTTAAAATTTTTCTCCCGCACCAAGGCCTGTTTCGAACAATGGTGAAGGCCTGTCCGCCGAGGCGGATTCAAGTTTTTTGCCTGGTAATAGGATTCTGGCTCACGGTTGGACCACTCCAAAAACATAATCCCACTTTGACCCTTGAACAGGAATAGCGAGCGCATTCCCCGCAGCTTGCTACGTGGGTTAGCGAGCGAACTACAACAAATAAACCCTTTCCTTGCCTGGAAGCTCCCTGCACCAAGGTGCAGGGAGCTTCAATAGGAAGTTAGAGATAAATTTAAAAAATTAAGTGTATAAGAATATAATAAAAGAAAAAAACCGGGTCAATGAATTAAATGGATTTGCTCTACAATGCCCGTCGTTTTTTTACAAAAAAGAATAAGGAATCACCGATTTTTCTTTTGACGAAAGTTAAAGGAGCGGTTACTATGTCGTTCCGGAATTATGGTTTGAACGAAACATCTTAAAGGAACAAAATGAACCAGTTACAACCTAAAGACCTCGGTAGCGAGGTTTCCATTGTCAACACCGGCTGTTGCCACGACTGCGGTGGCCGATGTGTGCTCAGGGCCCATGTCAAGGAGGGCAAAATAATCCGCCTCGAATCCGATAACGGGCCGAAGCCCCAAATTCGTGCCTGTCTCCGCGGCCGGGCCTACCGCCAGCGTCTTTATTCTCCGGACCGCTTGAAATATCCTATGCGCCGCATCGGTGAACGCGGGCAGGGAAAATTTGAACGCATTACCTGGGACGAGGCCCTTGACGAGGTGTCGGAAAACCTGAAGAGAATCAGGGCCTCCTATGGGAATTCGGCCATTCTTTTTTTGCCGGGTGCCGGCAACCAAGGGATGCTCCATGGCCCTGTTGTGCCGGGTATGCTGCTGCAACAATTCGGCGGATTTACGCGGTTCTGGGGCATTCCTTCCTATGAAGGGGCCCTGTTTGCTTCCATGGCCACCTATGGCACCATCCGAACCGGCCATTCCCGGGACGACCTGCTCAACAGCCGGTTAATCCTCCTATGGGGTTGGAATCCGGCCAATACCATCTGGGATCCCGAGACCAGCCTTTCCCTGGCTAGGGCCAGGGAAAAAGGCGCACGTCTGGTAGCCGTTGATCCGCGCTATACCGATTCCGTGGCCACCTTCGCCGATCAATGGATTCCCATCCGACCCGGTACGGATGCCGCCATGCTGATTGCCATGGCCTATGTCATTATTACGGAAGGTCTTGTAGATCAGGCTTTCATCGAGAAATATACTCAGGGTTTCGATCATTACAGGGACTACGTCCTGGGAAAGGAGGATGAAGAGCCCAAGACCCCCCAGTGGGCTGAAACGATTACCAAAGTTCCTGCGAAGGTTATTATTGATCTGGCCCGGGCCTATGCCGGACAAAAACCGGCCGCCCTGATTGCCGGTTGGGGACCGGCACGCATGGCCCTGGGAGAGCAGTATTCGCGCAGCGCTGCCGTGCTCTGCGCCCTGACGGGAAACATCGGCCTACCGGGCGGCTATGCCGCCGGTTTCATGCGCGCCTATTCGAGCCGGGAAACCGGCCATCTCTTGAAAAAAGATCCCAACCTGCAGGTGGACAAGTCCCAAGGCATTCCTTCCGCCAATCCGGTTGAAGACGGGGCTAAGCCTCGGCCCGACAGCCTGTATAAATTGAGCGGCGGGACCAATGCCACCAGCGCCCGGATTCATCAAAGTCAAATCTGGGATGCCATCCTGCGCGGCAAAGCGGGCGGATATCCGGCTGACCTGAAGATGGCTTATATCGTGGCCAGCAATTGCCTAAATCAATATCCCAACGCCAATCGCGGCGCCCAGGCACTGAAATCGCTCGAATTTATCGTTGTCCACGAACAGTTCATGACCCCAACGGCCCGGTTTGCCGATGTGCTTCTGCCGGTCAATACCTTTATGGAACGCGAGGATATTGCGCCACCCTGGCTTGGTTCGCCGTATTATATTTATTTAAATAAAGCTGTTGATTCGATGTATGAATCCAAATCCGACCTGGAAATCTGCCGGGAACTGGCCCCACGCCTCGGAATACCTCAGGGTTTTTTTAATCTGCCTGATGGGGAGATTTTGCGAATGTTTACTTCTCGTCGCAGGGATATTACAGACTTCGATGCCATGAAAAGCGAGGGCGTATTGAAGATTCATCTGCCCGAGCCCATCGTGGCCTTCAAGGATCAGATCACGGACCCGCAGAAAAATCCCTTTCCGACCCTGTCCGGAAAGATTGAGATCGACTGCGATCATCTGAGGGAAATGAACCATCCGCGCATTCCTTCCATCCCCAAATACCTCGGCCACAGTGAGCACTATGATGTGCCTTTGGCGAAAAAATATCCCTTGCAGCTACTTACCACCCATTCCAAGATCCGCACCCACTCTACTCTGGAACGGGTGCCCTGGCTCAAGGAGCTGGAGGTCCAGGGGGTCTGGATCAACCCTGCGGATGCGGAACCCAGAAACATCCAAAAAGGGGACCGGATCGATGTCTTTAATGATCGCGGCAGGATTCGGATCCCCGCTTACGTGACCGAACGTATCATGCCGGGTGTGGTCAATGTCTGCCAGGGTGCCTGGTATACCCCGGACAATGAGGGCGTTGACATTGGCGGCTGTGCCAATACCCTTACTCGTGACGAACCGTCCCCTGGAGGGGCCTTTCCCATGAACAGCGCGCTGGTGCAAGTGGAACTATCTCCCCCCGGAAAAGAGGAGGAAAAGTGATGGCTCAGATGGGCATCTATTTCGACCAGACCCGCTGCACCGGATGTTTCACCTGCGTGGTGGCCTGCAAGGATTGGTACGACCTAGACGCCGGCCCGGTGAATTTCATGCGCGTCCGGTCCATTGAACGGGGAACCTTCCCCGATCTTTTTGCCGCTTATCTGGCCTCGCCCTGCTACCATTGTCTTCAACCTCCGTGTATTCAGGTCTGCCCCGGACAAGCTATTACCAAAAGAGCAATCGACGGCCTCGTCGTAGTGGATGCGGATCGGTGTCTGGGAAAAGACGAATGTCCTCAGAAATGCCTGAAGGCCTGCCCGTGGAAGGCACCCCAATTCGACCCCAGTCCGGATGCAAAAATGCAAAAATGCCAATTATGCCTTGAACGCCTGGAAGAGGGTAAACAACCCATCTGTGTGGAAGCCTGCCCAATGTTTGCCCTGGATGTCGGACCCATCGATGAACTGCAAAAAAAGTATGGTGAAGCCAGCGAAGCGGAGGGGTTCAGAACCTTCAAGCAATTCAAACCGGCGGTGATCTTTAAACCGAAAAGATTCTCAGCCCTGTAGCCTGAATGGCGGTCTTCGGCAACTCGATTAAGGCGGGGATGCTTTTAAAAAGCTTGATACCAACACCGCTGGTATCAGATTTTCTAAACTCGAAAAATGCCGAACCAATCTATTTTTTATATTCGAACACGGTTATCTGCCGGAAAATTTGTCTGAGGTTGCTCATTCTGCGGTTAAAAAAATCCGTCTCCTGTTTTAAAAATCGGGAAACCACTACAGGGGGGATTGGACGGCAAATTTCGATAATAGATATTTTCCCGGGATGGAATCCCACCAGGGCCGGCTTCCTAAGGTCCAACTGAGATCGCCGACGTCTCCGGGTCGTGTGCTTCAATTTCTGCAGAAAAAATCAACGGAGCATTTCAATAGAGCAACTCGGGCACAAGATCTGAACGCGGGTATAGGCATCGCCCTCTCTTAGTTTTTCTATGTCGCGACTTTCCTTTTTCATTTTATCCGAGCAGTGGAGGCAGTAGAACTTTCCGCAATCAGGGCATTCTACCCAACCTTGATCCTCAACATAATTTACTCCACAGGATTCGCATTTTTTTTCCATGTGGTTTTTCCTTCAAAGATGATGCTTAAGGTTTGCGCGCTGAGAGCACATCCCGTGCAGTCGTCCACCGAATACCGGGATAGCGATCGTTGTCGAGCGGCTCTAACTTTGCCCGGCCGTCCAACATGTTACGCATATATTGCATACCCTGCCATGGCGGATAGAGTGCCTTCCCTCCGGGAGCGACCGTGCGTGCGACCTTGATAAGTATGCCAAGCATTCCCAGACTTCCGGCGCGGAACAGGCGGAACTTCTGTCCTGTCACCTCACTTGCAACCGCCGTTAGCTCCCGGGCGCTGAGTTGATCGCCAGCGATTCGCAGAAAGCGAGGAGTAGTCGGATCAAGTGCCGCGCTCGCTGTGAATGCGGCCGTGTCGTCCATCGTCGTAAAGTCCATGCGCTGATCTGCGTTACCCCAATAGAGGACTCGCTTCAGTTTGAAGAGAATGAGCGGCATCTGCCCAGTCAGCATGTCGGCAAACGCACCATTGAAGATCGTGGTTGCCGAAATCGAAGTCTTATCAAGTTGCTTGTGGAAGTCTCGGCGGAGATCGAGATTGCGATTCTCTCCGGGTGGAAACTTAGTAAAATCGATCGAGTAGTCGGACGGAATGAAACGTGGCACGTCAGCCTTGATCACCGCCTGGAGCAGAACCGTTTGCGCTTCCACGATCACGTCCTGCAATCCCTGCAGTGCGGACACCACGCAGGATGCACCCGAGCAAGCCGGTGTCACTTCGGAAGGACTGCTCAAGTCGACATTGGAAATCGTTACCCCGAGCTCCTGCAGTCGCTCAAGCTTTTCTCCCGCAGTGCCGTGGCGAACAAGCGCTCTTACGCTGGCTCCCCGTTCGCGCAAAGCGCTCACGATGCGTCCGCCGAGATTACCGGTAGCTCCCGCCACAACGATGGTCGAATCATTCATGGTTTCAGGCCTCCTGACATAAGCACCAAGATCGTTCATGTCGCCGAACGGCGTCATGATTTTACTGCACTGAATACATGGGAAATTTCAACCACACAAAAAGGTTAATATAATATTTCAGAATTAAAAAATACTGTCAACAGAAAAGAAATTGACAAAACCGGTGGTGCTGTTCAAGTAATCAAATCTGAGTCCCACTCCCGGATTAAGATATTATCCTTTTGAGACCGATGGGACGGCGATTTTCCGGTAGTACGATTCGGAAAGATAAACAGCGGCCAGGGGGTTGTGACCGGTCACCCGGTCTTTGACCGCCAGGACCGTAATCGGGGCTTTCGCATATTTAAAAAAAAGGGAATCATGACCGACACAAAGACCCAGGAGGACATTAAATTCCGTTTTAGCCATATTCAAAATTTTGGCCTGGTAGATGGGATTGCACATGGCTTCTTCCGTGCCCTGAACTATTTTTTCTTTATCCTTGATCCCTATTTTTTCTTTGGGGATTCGGCCGGCTTTGCAAACCACGGAAATCACCTCGAACCCATGGGCCTTGAATATTCGCTCGACGGCTTTGGCCTCTTTGGTTAGGCCGATACAAAAGGCCAAACCCAGCCGCTGGTACCCCATTTTTTGAGCGAATTCGCAGATTTCTACGATGCGGGTCTTGGTGGGCTGCATGACATAGGGCCGCTGGTGTCGGTTGGCATAGCATTCGCCTTCCTGTATGGAAGCCTGGCGGGCAAATTCCTTGGTCTGCGGATTTTCATATTGCTTTACGGCTTCATTCAATGTTTTATTATTTAATAGGGTAGGGCAGCCCTTAGAGCCAGCTCCCTCGGAGGAGAAGCAAATTTTTTTTGGTCTGATGATTTCACAGGATGCACAGGAAGGAAAAGGCCCATTTTTTTTAGACATAAGGTTCTCCTTTTAACTTTTCCTAAACGTTGCATAAAAAACAGGGCAGAGATGAATATTAGTCAATAACCAAGCACGTATTGTTGAAAATTTGAGGTCACTCAGGAATTCACCAAAAGTGTAATCCTGATTTAGTAAAAAATTAACCCATTTATTACCCTTCGGGAAAGCCGTATGATACCGCATCTCCTTTGTTAACAAGGGTTCGCAGTACTTTAGTACAGCTTCACCCTTGCCGCCTTGGATCTGCGGCATCCTCGGCTTTTGCAACGTTTAGGTTTTCTGTAAAGCACTCAAAATTTCTTCCCGAACCAGGCCCTCACTTTTATAACGGATTTCTTTTAATGCCTTTTCAGCATCCGGACCGCCGATACGGCCCAGGGCCCAGGCAGCCATGCCCAGGACGCGTTCATCATTCTCGGTGTCGAATACCTTAGCTAACACCTCGATATATTGATCATCCAACGTATTTCCCATCACCCGGGCCACGTTCATTTTCCACCGCCAGAGTTCATTTTCAGACATATAAAACATGTGAGGCCAGATGCGGGTCTTAAAATAGTGGATATCCATAGACAATAATTTTTCGAGTCGGAAGTCCTCCGCCATGGCCGCCACTTTTTGATTGACGGGCAGTTCCCTGGCCAACCAGGGTTTATTCCGGGGGCAGACATTCTGGCAGTGATCGCACCCGTAAACCCATAACCCCATGGGCTCCCGCAGTTCCCGCGGAGTAAGGCCCTGTCCGTAATAGGTGAGATAAGAAATACATTTTTGGGGCTCGATATGACGGGGGCCCTTTAAGGCCCCGGTGGGGCAGGCGGTCAGGCAGGTATTTTTGCACCAGTCCGGACAGCCGATATCCAGGGTGGGATCATCCGGGGCAAACGCCTGGTCCACCACCAGGGCAATGGGCAGGACCCAGGAGCCTTTGGCGACCAGTTTGTTGGAGTAAAACAGGCAATTTTTCCCGAAGGTCCCCAGGCCGGCCCGGGCTGCAGCTATTCGGTGAGGCAGATGCGGTGGGACCTTGGTGATAATCCCATTGTCGGTGAGATAGGAACGAAAAGCCTTCGTCCGTTTGGCCAGATTATTTTTGATGATCCGATCGTCGTCCTGGTAACATCGGCCGAAATATCGTTCCATGGAGGCCGGAAAGGCCTGGTTGAAATAGGTCTCTATCAGAACGATGATGGTTTTGGCTAGGGGAAGGATGCTTCTGGGGTCGGTACCTGCCCACAGATCCAGTCCGGATTTCGCTACCCATTCATAAGACGGCCGCCTTTCCTGCAACAGTGTTTTTTGAGCGTCAAAAGGTTCTGCCGTGGTAAAACCGATATCCCCAAACCCGCACTCGTAAGCTTTTTCGATGATTTCTTTTTTTGTGATCATATTTTTTATCCCAGGGAATATATAATTATTTAAACTGCACTGATAACCTGATTTTTATCTCATTTAAGGAGGAAGTCAATAGGAAGGTGACTCAATAATAGAAAATAGCCGGATTATTTGTTTAGTCATTACTTCCGACAGGGTTGAGGGTAACGAAATTTATATTTTTCTTATCGGGTCTTCGTTTTACGCAAACGGATGGAAAGGGGGGTTACTTCCACCTGTTCATCGTCATTGATATACTCCATGGCCTGTTCCAGAGTGAAGCGCCTTGGGGGGACCAGACGCAAGGCCTCGTCGGCTCCGGCGGCCCGGATATTGGTCAACTTTTTTTCTTTGGTGATGTTGACCCAGAGGTCCTCGGGCCGCGAATTTTCTCCGATGATCATCCCGGCATAGACCGGATCCCCCGGACTGACAAAAATAATCCCTCTGGGCTGGAGGTGAAAGATGGCATAGGCTACCGCTTTTACCGCCCGGTCGGAAACCAAAACGCCGTTCGGCCTGGAGGGAATGTCCCCGGCATAAGGGGTGTGACCGATGACCAGGGTATTAAACAACCCGGTGCCCCGCGTATCGGTTAAAAACTGGCTTCGAAAACCGATCAATCCCCGGGAAGGGATTTCAAATTCCAGACGCACCCGGCCGGAGCCGTGGTTGATCATCTTGGTCATCCGGCCGCGCCGGGCATTTAGTTTCTCACTGACCACGCCGACGTAACCTTCAGGTATATCCACTACAGCCAATTCCAGGGGTTCCATAAGTTTCCCTTCGATCTGACGGGTGATAATCTTCGGTTTGGAAAGAGAAAGTTCGAAACCTTCCCGGCGCATCATTTCCACCAAGACGGCCAACTGCAGTTCCCCTCGGGCGCTGACTTTAAAGGAATCCCGGTTTTCCGCTTCTTCAACGCTTATACTGACATTATAAAGCAGTTCCTTGTCCAGCCGTTCTTTGATGTGTCGGGAGGTTAAGAGTCGTCCTTCTTTGCCGGCCAGGGGAGAGGTATTGACGGAAAAAACCATAGAGAGCGTCGGTTCTTCTACCGTGATACTCGGCAAAGGTCTGGGATCATCGGGATCGCCCAGGGTGTCACCGATAAAAACCTCAGCCACTCCGGCCACGGCAGCGATATCTCCTGCCTCAATAAGCTCTTGTTCCACCCGGTTGAGCCCTTCATAGGTATATACCTGGCTGAGGACCGCTTTGCCGGTCATCTCCCCCCCTTTGAGGACAGCCACCTCCTGACGCAGTTTTAAATGGCCACTGACTATTTTGCCGACCGCAATCCGTCCGACATAGTCGCTGTAATCCAGGTTGGTGACCAGGAACTGTAAAGGGGCCTCCGGGTCACAAGCAGGTGCGGGAATGGCTTCCAAAATGGATTCAAATAAAGGAACCAGGTCTTGCCCTTGATCTTCCGGATCGGTCAGGGCGATACCCGACCGAGCGTTGGTATAAAGAACTGGGAAATCAAGCTGCTCTTCGGCGGCCTCCAGATCGATGAAAAGATCGTAAATTTCATTCAGGACTTCCTTGATACGCCGATCGGGCCGGTCGATTTTATTAATGACCACAATAGGGGGAAGTCTCCGTTCCAGGGCCTTGCCCAGAACAAAGCGGGTTTGTGGCAGGGGACCTTCGGTGGCATCCACCAGGAGCATGACCCCATCCACCATATTCAAGGTTCTTTCCACCTCCCCGCCGAAGTCAGCGTGTCCGGGAGTATCAACGATGTTGATTTTGACTCCTTTAAAGACAATGGCCGTGTTTTTAGCCATAATGGTGATGCCTTTTTCTCTTTCAAGATCGAGGCTGTCCATAACCCGATCAACCACCTGCTGATTTTGCCGGAAGACACCGCTTTGCCAGAGCATGGCGTCCACCAAAGTGGTCTTGCCGTGATCTACATGGGCAATGATGGCCAAATTACGTAAATCCTGACGTGTAGGCATAATGAAATTATCCTAACCTAAAAGACTCAGAAAATAATATTTTTGCCTTGAACTGACACAATCAACTGCTCACTTTTTGTCCGGCCGAAAAATGCCGGACAAAAATAGTCGGGTTTATCGTAATAATTTTTACCCGACAGGCCTGGTCCCATGATTCTGTATGGGACTGTGGCCAACCAATGGGTTTAACTTTTTTGTGGTTCCTTTATTCAATGGTTACTTTTTCCATGATCACCGGAGAAAGAGGCCGATCCTGCTGGTCTGTTGGACAGCAAGCAATGACATTGATGATTTCCTGTCCCTCCGTGATCCGTCCGAAGATGGTATAGTTGGGGGGCAGCGGATAATCTATATGCATGATAAAGAATTGCGAACCGTTGGTGTTTGGACCGGCATTGGCCATGGCCACGGTCCCGGTCGGGTAGCCGTGCCGGTAAAGTTCCGAAGAGGGATTGATCTCATCATTAAAGCGGCCACCCCAGATGGACTGACCCCCCCGTCCGGTTCCGGTTGGGTCCCCGCCCTGGATCATAAACCCTTTGATGACCCGGTGGAAGATGACTCCATCATAGTAGCCCTTGTCGGCCAGGGAGATAAAATTTTCGGTCGTTTTAGGAGCATCGGCTTCCAACAATTCAAAGCGGATGGTCCCATTGTTGGTTTGAATGACAGCTTGGCGGGTGGCCATGATAAATCTCCTTTAAAAATAGAAATGGTGAGCAGTGCTTTAATTGAGACGGCGCTCCTGATGATCAGGATTCTCCTGACGCCCCGGGAAAAGGTCTCAACCCGGTATTTGGAACGAAAGTCACTGTTCACCGGCACAAATGATAACAGTTTGAGCGATAAAGGCAAGGAAAATGTTAAACCAGGACAATGGTCCATTTACTCTCAATTTCAGTTTTATCCGTTAGTTACCGATAAAAAAACTATCCAGCTTATTCATGCTCAGTTAATAAGCTGGAAAATATTTTATGCTTGATAGAAATTAATGGAATTTTCCAGATTTTCTTAATGAAAAGAAGAGTTATTTAAATGCTTTATATTCCAGAATCCCCGTTATCCGGGCAGATCATTACTCTTTTAAAACCGGTTGGAAAAGAGATCCCTCTTCGGCTGGGGGAAATAATTGAGGGACAAGTGGTTGATATTTTTCCATACGGGGGGCTGACCCTTAAAGTAAAGGGAGGATATTTACCGGCCAGAACTAATTTGAATTTTGAGAAACAAGAGACCTTATTCTTGAAGGTATTGGGCCAGAGCGGCGAGGGCGGGGAACTGGCCTTCCAATTTCTAAACAGCAAAACCGGGCCTGAAGGCAGGCAATCACAGGCCAAAACTTCTTTAGGTTTTGATTTAGAAAAGATTGAGGATCTCACCAAGAAGCTTTCAGATCTGATCTTAAAAAATAATGGACCGGGAATAGAAGAGGGTAAAGATCCCGGATCAATCCTGGTTCCACGATCCCTAGATGTTCAAAAAATTCGCGGTCTTTTAGAAGGTCTTTTGAAGGCTCTTCCTTCGAACATACAATCGCTGTCACGGGGATTGAGAAATCAAATTCAACAACTGCTGCAATTTTCCCTGAAAGGATCAGGCCAAGATATTCAGACGAAAATTGCTCAATTACCCACCCAGTTACCTGAAGGATTAAATATTCCCGATTTGGTTCAAGGCTTAAAGGGTGCGCAATTATTTTTTGGGGAAAGGTTCAACGCCGAACAACTTAAGACGGCACTGGAAAACTCCGGGGTTGTTTTAGAAAGCAAATTAAGGGCTTTTGTCAACTCGAACGATAATGACGTTCTGATTTTAAATAATGCTAAAATAAAAAATGATATCAAGTCTATTTTATTGCAACTTAAAGCAATGCTTGGACAAAAAGGTGAACCCCAGAATTCTCCCGGTTTAATTGGAAAAATCCTGGGGGGATTAGAAAAAACTTTAGGGAAAGAGGTGGGGCCTTTTCAGAAAACCCAGGGAAGGATTGAAACCCTCTTGAAAGATGTTGAGACGTATCAACTGCTGTCAAAAATTTCCGACTCTTTTTATTCCTTTTTACCAGTTTGTTGGGCTGAATTAAAACGGGGGGAGTTGGTATTCAAGAGGAGGCAACAATCGCGAGGGACATCCTATTCCTGCGCGATCCATCTGGATTTGGAAAAACTGGGGCCGATTTCGGTCTTTATTTTTATGCAGGACCGGGATTTTTTTATGACTTTTCAGGTCGACCAACTTGACCTGAAGGCCATGATCCAAACTCATCTGGAAGAACTAAGAAAAAATTTCAGCCGAGAGGGGTTAAACCTTAAAAATATCTCCTTGCTGGGGAGAAGCGAAAATCTTCCAGATCCTTTTGACTTTGTTGAGTCTGAAGAGACGATCATCAGTATCCGGGTTTGACCATATGAAAAATGATCTTAAGAGAGCCGCCGCCCTGAAATATCAACCCGAGAAGGACTCAGCCCCTCGCCTTGTCGCCAAGGGCAGCGGCTGGCTGGCTGAAAAGATCATCCAGACGGCCAGAGAGCACAATATTCCCTTGAGAGAGGACCAACATCTTATTGAAATTCTTTCTAATTTGGATTGTTATGAAGAAATCCCCCCATCCCTATACAAAGCAGTGGCCGAAATATTGGTCTTCATTTATAAAATGAACAATAAGGTATTAACGGCTTTGTAAAAAGTCCATCGGTCCCTCTGTCGGTGGGGGATATTTTTGTTCAACCGGTAATTTAAATCATCCATTCCCTTCTGAGACCGGTCACGACCCTCTAAAAATTTTCCTCTGCGGGAAAAATTTTCCCCCTTTTTCGCTTGGCTTTTCCATCAAAAATATTTTTAACTGCCCAGTTCTGATGCTTTTACCGGGATCCGTTAGATTCGGTTTCCCTGGCATGCGGATTGCTTCTTTAAAAGCGCAACCATTGCCGTCTTTTTCAAAATCAATATAAATTAGGAGGAACAACATGAACCCTCTAATAACCTTAATCGTCTCGGTCGGAATCTTCTTCTTTATACTGCCCATTATTCGAGATACCGGGGCGGAAATGTTTTTCAATCTTGATGCCCTTTTGATCATCGGCAGCGGGACACTGCTTGGTTTGTTTATCGGGTTTCCATCTCAAAGGATCAAGGCCGCCTTTATTCATGTTAAAGAGGCCTTTGGAGACAAAGAAGACCGTTCCACTGTGCTGAAGGATATCCTGATGGTGGCTGGGATTTACAAACGGGGGCATATTCGGGAGTTGGAACGACGTCAGCCCGAGATCAAGAACAATTTCTTCAGACTGGGAATCCATCTGTTGATCAATCAACATCCGATAGAGGAAATAAAAAATGTTTTAGAGCGTGAGATGGCCGACCAGATCGTCAACCACAATTTGAGTCAAAATATACTGAAGACCCTGGCCAGGTTGACCCCAGCCTTGGGTTTGGCCGGGACGATTATCAGCCTGATTAAGATGTTTGATCACTTTCAATCCGTAGAAACCATGACTCCGATGATGGCTGTGGCCCTGATGGCCACTTTTTATGGGGTTATTATTTCTAATCTGATTATGCTTCCCCTTTCTGCCAAATTAAAAGAAAAGGCCATCCTCAACGAATCGTTGATGACGATGACTATTGAAGGTCTTATATCCATTAGTGAAAGGGAACATCCTCTTAGAATCGAAGAAAAGCTGGCCGGGGCGTGCGGGCTAAAAGAAACGCAGGCTTCTTCAATCGGAAAGAATATAGCCTGGGGTGAAATAAAAATCGGCCTGTAGATTTTTCAACATGAGGCTGAACGGATTATTCGGGGGAATTAAAGCATGAACGGGATATCGGAGAAAAAAAATTTGTACAGAGAAGGCCGCTATCAGAAAATGGTTGAAGCTTCTGCCGACTCGGTGGATGCCGATCACAATTGGCTGATTACCTTAAGCGATCTGCTTTCATTGTTACTGGTTTTTTTTATCATTTTTTTTGCCATGTCCAGGGTGCCTGGAAAGAAAAAAGAGTCTCCGATTGCTATTAATTCAAGTTCCACCCTATCTGCCCTGGTCCCCAATCCCCAAACGAAAAACCCCATGAAAACAATCCAGAAAGAGATGGGGGCAACGTTGATGGGATTGGGTTTAGACGATCAGGTCACGATCCAAGCCGGGGAACAAGAACTTCTTATTATCATAAAAGAAAACGTTACCTTCCATACCGGGGAGGCGGCCATACTCGAAGGTTCACAACCGATCCTGGATACGGTTGCCGGAATCATTAAAAGGTACCCTTCCTTTCAAGTTGAGATAGACGGGCATACCGACGACCTGCCGATCAATACCGCCCAATATCCTTCCAATTGGGAACTGTCTGTTGCCAGGGCGACCAGTGTGTTAAAATACCTGATCAGCGGCCACGGATTGGATCCGGCCCGGTTTATCATTACAGGAAATGCAGAACAGCGGCCGCTATTCCCAAATATGACCCCTGAACAGAGGGCACACAACAGGAGAGTGGAAATAAGGCTTAGAGATCATCAGGCGACTTAAGCATCCAAGATCTCTCTTACCTTATTAGTCAGTACTTTCGGAGGGAACGGTTTCTGGAGTATGGGTATATCGGGGCTCATTTCCCCTTCTTGGATAAGCGTATCCATGGCATAACCGGACATATACAATACCTTCAAAGAAGGTCGACGGCTGGTCAATTTTTTATACAGCTCAAATCCATTTTCGCCAGGCATAACCACGTCGGTCAAAAGTAGGGCCACTTCCCACCCTTTTCTTTCGAAGATCTCTTTCGCCTCTTCAGGCGAGGGAGCTGTAAAGACCCGGTATCCTTGTCCTTCAAGAACCTGGTGGACAAAATTTCGGACTGCTTCCTCATCTTCTACCACCAGAATGGTTTCCGTCCCTTTGGGCATGATTTTGGTATCCCTTTTCCGGCCCAATTCTGCGGCTGGCCCGGCAGCACGGGGAAGGAAGATTTCAAAGGTTGTCCCCTGACGTATTTTACTTCGGACCCAGATATTGCCTTTATGCTGCTTGATAATACCATAGACCGTGGAAAGGCCAAGGCCGGTTCCTTTCCCCGGCTCTTTGGTGGTAAAAAAAGGTTCAAAGATCCTTTCCTGGGTCGCTTTATCCATTCCTTTGCCGGTATCCGAAAACATCAGTTCGATATAGAAACCCGATTTCACCCCAACGTGCATTTTGGCAAATTTTTGATCAAGGACAATATTAGAGGTTTTGATTATAATCTCTCCACCTTGCGGCATGGCATCTCGGGCATTGACGGCCAGGTTCATCAGGATTTGTTCCATTTGACCCGGGTCAACGGACACATTCCACAACTCAGGGGCCAACATAGATTTCAGGACAATGTCTTCCCCGATAATCCGGCGCAGCATACGGGATAGATTTTCAATCAGGGCATTCATATTGACCACCACAGACGACAGCGGTTGTTTGCGGCTGAAGGCCAAGAGTTGCCGTGTCAAGTCCGCGGCGCGATCGCTGAGATCGCTGATTTGTTTCAGGCCGCGTTGAATAACAGGATGATCCTCGGCTTTGGGCAACAAAAGTTGGGCGTAGCCCGAGATCCCGGTCAAAAGGTTATTGAAATCGTGGGCTACCCCACCTGCCAGGCGTCCGATAGCCTCTAATTTTTGAAATTGCCTCAATTCTTCTTCCAACCGCTCTTTTTCTTTTCCAAATGAACGCTGCTCGGTGATGTCCCGGGCGATCCCCTGAAAGCCCCATTTCTCTCCATCCGGGCCGATCAACAGAGAGGATGAAACCTCGACGATCCTTTTATCCCCCCCTTTTCGGATTAATTCCCCGACGTGTCCTTTTTCCGGCTGGCCGGTAACAAAGACCTGATTGAAGGCCTCAAAAAAACACTGGGCGTTTTCTTGGTCCATCAACTCCCTAAAGTTCATCTTCGATAATTTATTCGACGAATAGCCTGAAATTTCAAGGAGGGCTTGATTAAAAAAAAGGAAATTACCGTTAAGATCCACTTCGAAATAACCGTCGATCATGTTTTCCAACATGCTCTGGTATCGTTCTTCCGACTCTTTTAATTGTAACTGAGTTTGTTTAAGGTCGGTAATATCGTCAAAGATCATATATGCCCGGATAGGATGCTTTCCCCCGGGAGTGATAATTGGGACGGCACTAACGTTTAACCAGCGTTGGCGTCCTTCGCGGGGGTTGAAAATCCCCATGACCGTTCCTTTTACATTCTGTCCGGTTTTGAGGGCTATCCAACCCGGGTGCATATCCATCGGAAAATCGGAGCCGTCCTCATGAATGGTTTGCAGCCGAGGATCAAGAGAGGTTTTGTTTTTCATTTCCTGAAAAGGCATCCCGAGAATACGTTCGGCGGCCGGATTGACCAAGACGATCTTCCCGTCCTGATCCTGAGAGACAACCCCCTGCCTGATACTTTCAAACAAAACACGGTATCGTTCCATGGAGTTGGATGGATCTTTCGGCATTTCCTTTTTTTTCTGGTCTACCGGATTAGGCATATCCCTTTTAATCGTGGTTTTATTTGAGATGGTTTTTCTTTTGGTTTCACAAGAGTTTTTTGAAAATGGACCGCGAGAAACAACCCCGTAGTTTTTTTCGGGGTATGAGAGAGAAACTGCAATAAAAATGGTTTGTTACCTTTAAAATTTTCCTGTATCCCTGGGCAGACTTCAGGGAATAATCAACTCCAATTAAGGATATCTCCCCTTAAGGATTGAACTAAAAATAGGAGGGCCTTCCTGAATTGTCAAGAAAATTATTTTAGAAGAATTTCAATAAAAATTACCAGGATTCAGCCAGGCCGGCTCTTTTTTTCCTATTTAAGATAAATTCTTAACAACCCGATAACAGGTTAAGATTCAAGAAGGTTTCTTTAATTTATTAGAAAAACGAATTAAAAAAAGAGCGGCGGCGAAAGCTTGCCCCTAAGGTGTTTAATATTTTGAAATTGAAGAACGAGTGAGGAACAGGTCTGCTTTTATGTCAAGAAAATGACTTTTTGGGGCTCATATCAGGGTAAGTAATATCTATAACTAATTTAACATTTTGTTATCATTTAAGTATTTTTTTTCAGGTATAGTTATTGCAAAATATTCTTGGAGAGTTTCAGGGAATTTTTTTTTGATCCTTAAATCTAGGATTCAAAAAAATTCTCTCAAAATTTAAACAACCAGGGTTTTTCTGATCGGGTATTAAAAATCTTAATTTTTTGGAACTGGTTTGATCCCTATTAATTGTTTATGGATTAAGGAACCAAACAAAAGGAATTGATTATGATCCAAGATGCCGCTGAACTTAACCAGATTATTGACCAACTGGCCATGAATATCATCACGGTAGAGCTCGAAGACATTATGGCCCTTGGAAACATCCTGAAACAGATAGAAGAAATTTTAAAAATAACCGAAGCCCCCGCATTTAAACCCATCCATGTTTTCTGTTCCCCTTTAAAAAAATTGATAGAAAAACTTATTTTCAAGGAATCTCCATCACCCCAACAATTCCTGGACTTAATCAGCGGCGGGATTCGGATCATCCAGGCAAAAATATCCTATGGGGATATTAATCAAACCCTTTCAGAGGAAGGTTCCTTCTGGGAAAAAGTAGAGACCTTGATTGGCCCCCAAAAATCTCTTCCAGTAACCTCGAGCGAACAAGAATCGCCTCAAGAAAAATCTACGTCCGAAGGATCTCTGGAGCTGTCTCAAGACTTGGAACTGTTCAATGATTTTGTTGCTGAAGCCATGGAACACCTGGAAACAATAGAAATAAACTTGATTAACCTCGAACAGGCCCCGGATGACAAGGAATGCATTAACACCATTTTTAGACCTTTCCACACGATAAAAGGGGTTTCGGGATTTTTAAATTTACAAGAAATACATCAATTTTCCCATACCATCGAATCCCTTTTAGATGATGCCCGGAATGATAAGGTCATCGTCAATCAACCGATTATCGATGCCATCCTGGAAGCGGTTGATTTCCTAAAGGCCATGATTTTAAACCAGAAGTCTGTTATGGTTTCCGGAAAACCTCCACTAAACCGAGTGGATCTGGAGCCTTGGTTGGAACGAATCAGAATGCTTAGGGAAACCCCTTCTCCGGCAGCACCTGCCTTAGAAGAAATCCCGGAAATCAAGGTCCCCCCTCTGGGGGAAATCCTGACCCTTAAAGGGATCGTTTCCGACGAGGAAGTCGGGCAGGCCCTGAAAGCCCAGGTCGCCGAAAAGCACGATCAGAAAATAGGAGAAATATTAATCACAGAGCAAAAAGCCAAACCCAAGGAGGTCCTGGAAGGACTTAGGGATCAAAAGCGCCTTTCCGGTCAAGAGACCCAGGCTACGGTCAGGGTGGATACCAAAAAATTAGACAACTTGGTCGATATGGTGGGGGAATTGGTTATCGCGCAATCTTTGGTTCAACAAAATCCCAACCTGGCTTCCATCAGCGATCAAAAACTGATCCGGGATTTCTCCCAATTAAAAAGGATTACCACGGATTTGCAGAAGATAGCCATGTCCCTCCGAATGGTTCCAATTCGTCATACCTTTCAAAAAATGATCCGGTTGGTCAGGGATTTGTCTAAAAAATCAGGTAAGCAGGTGGATTTGAAATTATTCGGAGAAGAAACCGAAATCGATCGGAATATGGTCGATACCCTCTATGATCCTTTGGTGCATATGATTCGGAATTCAATAGACCATGGCATTGAACTTCCTAAAAAACGGAAGGAGACGGGGAAAAAAGAAATCGGGCAGATTTCCTTAAGAGCCTATCAAAAAGGGGGCAATATTGTCATTGAGATTGAAGACGACGGGCAGGGGTTGAACCGGGAGAAAATACTCGCTAAGGCCAAAGAGCGGAAAATTATTTCTGATGAAAATACCCTGACCGATTTTCAGATTGACAACCTCATTTTTGAACCAGGATTTTCTACGGCTGAAAAAATAACCGATGTCTCGGGACGTGGAGTGGGAATGGACGTGGTTAAAAAAGTCATAGAAAAAATGAGAGGAAAGGTTGAAATCTACTCCACCGAGGGGCAAGGTTGCCGCTTTGTTATTCGGGTCCCCCTGACTCTGGCCATCATGGACGGGATCCTGGTTAAAATAGGAGAAGAGCGATTTATCATCCCCACGGTAACGATAAAAGAAACCTTAAGGCCGACCCCTGATGAGGTCTTTACGGTTGGGAAGAAAGAGGAAATGGTCAAGGTGAGAAATTCTCTGCTGCCCTTGATTCGGCTGAATAATCTCCTGAATATCGTTTCCAGCGACAAAAAACCCTGGGAAGGGCTGGTGGTTGTGGTTGAAAACGATGGGCTTCAAAAAGGTCTCATGGTCGATGACCTGCTGGGGAAACAGGAGGTGGTCATCAAGAACCTGGGTGAAAAGTTCAAAACCGTCAAGGGCGTAGCCGGGGGGGCTATTTTGGGGGACGGGCAGATCAGTTTGATATTGGATGTAAACGGTATTTTTGAAATCTACCGCGGGAAAAAAGATTAAAAATGAATAATCAAAAAATTAAGGTCCTGGTGGTGGATGATTCGGCTATTGTCCGGAAGATTTTTAATGAGGAGTTGTCCAAAGAACCGGATATCGAAGTGGTGGGCACGGCACCGGATCCCTTTATCGCACGCGACAAGATTGTTCATTTGAAACCGGATGTGATCACCCTGGACATAGAGATGCCCAGAATGGACGGCCTGACTTTTTTGAAGAAATTGATGAAATACTATCCATTACCGGTCATCATTGTCAGTTCTCTGACCCCGAAGGGGAGCGCCATGGCTCTGGAAGCCATTGAAGTCGGGGCAATAGAAGTTCTGGCCAAACCGGGAGGGGCTTATTCCGTCGGAGATATGTGTATTCATCTCAAAGAGAAGATCCGGGCCGCATCCCGGGCCAATATAAAACGGAAACCGACCTCCGTGGTACCACCGAAGATCGGTCCGATTTCCCTTTCCCTATTGGAAACCACACAAAAAGTCATTGCCATAGGGGCTTCGACCGGTGGTACCGAGGCCCTGAAGGAAGTTCTGGCCCATTTGCCTCAGAATTCTCCAGGGATTGTCATTGTCCAGCATATGCCGGCCAATTTTACTACGGCTTTTGCCCAACGGTTGAATAATATCTGTCAAATAGAAGTCAAAGAAGCCAAGGAGGGGGATTCGGTGATAAACGGCCGGGCCTTGATTGCTCCCGGTAATTTTCATATGATCCTTCGTCGCAGTGGGGCGAAATATTTTGTCAATATCAAAGACGGACCCTTTGTGAATCACCAACGGCCAGCCGTGGATGTGCTTTTTAATTCCGTGGCTCAATATGTCGGCAAGAATGCCGTCGGGGTTATTCTGACCGGGATGGGGGCCGATGGGGCCAAGGGATTGCTGGCCATGAAAGGGGCCGGGGCCAGAACCCTAGTTCAGGACGAAGCCAGCTGTGTTGTTTACGGCATGCCCAAAGAAGCCGTAAAAATAGGAGCCGCGGATAAGATCGTGTCTTTGGACCGAATATCTCAGGAAATTGTAAACCAGGTTAACCGGTTATAGTTTATTGGGAAAAAAGGTTAACACCGCTGCAGCGGAAAAGGGATCAATCCTTTATCCCCAATCCCATGTGGAACATGGACAGCGAGCGTATTCCCCGTCACCTCAACGGGATGACTGCGCGGGCAGTATGTCCCGTCTTCAGCGGGAACTGTGCGCGAACTTCAAAAATAGACGTTTTCCTTGCCGGGAAGATACTCTGCACCTTGGTCGAGGGGCAGGGAGTTTCAATAATCAAACCAATTATTCCGGCCAAATAATTTTTCAATCGAATCGGTTGCTTCAGGATTAAAGATGAAAAAGATGAAGTTGAGTTTGAAATTGATTGGAGGTTTTGGGATAGTAGCGATAATGGCCATGCTTTTAGGGGTCACGGGTTGGATCGGGGTCTCCAGTTCCGTGGCAACCTCACGGAAGCTGAATAGTTCTCAAATGGTAATCCAAGAAATCTTTCGGCGGGAAGTAGACCATTTAAACTGGGTGAAAAAGTTGGAGGAATTTCAAAGCAATGAGAGGATTACAGGGATTGAGGTAGAACAAGATGAAAACCGATGCGGTTTCGGAAAATGGTATTACGGCGAAGGACGAAAAACGGCTGAGATCGTGCTGCCGGAAATTAAAGAACTGCTGGCCCGAGCCGAAGATCCCCATCGTCGGCTGCACCATTCCGTTCAGGAATTGGAAAGGTTATTGAAAAAAGGTAAAGGATTTCGAAAAGAGGCCTTGGCCTATTATCAAAAGGAGACGCAGGAACCGGTAACGAAGCTCCAAAAAATTTTTAGTGAGATCGGGCTTAAAATAGACCAACATATAGCGGATTCTTCCAAACAAACCGAAAGACAGGCTGGCCGAATAAACTTGGTTATTTTCTTGAGTATGCTTGTCGGTTCCATGGTCGTGATGACCCTGGGTATTTTTTTAAGCCGGTCTATCACCCACCCAATAAAACAAGTGGCTTTTGGTCTGAGCGAGGGTGCGGATCAGGTGGCTTCATCCTCGACTCAGGTATTTACAGCCAGCCAATCCCTGGCCCTGGGAACCTCAGAGCAGGCAGCCAGTTTAGAAGAGACCTCCTCTTCCATGGAAGAGATGGCTTCCATGACCAAACAAAATGCCGACAATGCCAATCAGGCCAATAACCTGATGAAGGAGACCAGCCGGATTGTTGAGGAAGCCAATCAGGCCATGAGAGAGTTGACCGAATCGATGAAAGGGATCTCCTCGGCCGGCGAAGAAACCGGAAAGATCATCAAGAACATTGATGAAATTGCTTTTCAGACCAATTTGCTGGCCTTAAATGCCGCTGTTGAGGCGGCTCGGGCCGGGGAGGCTGGAGCCGGATTTGCGGTTGTGGCCGATGAGGTCAGGACTTTAGCCATGCGGGCTGCCGAGGCGGCCAAAAATACGGCCACCTTAATAGAAGATACGGTTAAAAAAGTCAAACATGGTTCGGGTATTGTGGTCAAAACCAACGAGACCTTTGAAAAGGTCTCTGCCGGCGCCAGGAAAGCGGCCGATTTGGTTGGAGAAATTGCCGCTGTCTCTAATGAACAGGCCCAAGGGATTGAACAGATCAATCAAGCGGTAATGAAAATTGAACGCGTGATCCAGCAGAATTCGGCCAACGCCGAGGAATCCGCTTCCGCCTCGGAAGCCATGAATGCCCAGGCCGAACAAATGAAACAGTTTGTTTATGCGTTGACGGTTATCCTTGAAGGCGGTTTCAATGGAATAAACCAGCCTCATTCCCTATTGGTCGAAGGGAGCAACGGAAGAAGATCCGTAACTGTCGGATCGCAAGGCAGGATAGCCCATTCAAGAAGCCTTCCCGCCATGACTGCCTTAGGTAATGGAAAAAAACAACCGGTAGGAGAATTTAAAGGAGTGAGTCCGGAGCAGATGATACCCCTGAAAGAAGGGCGGCTTAAGAAGTTTTAATCAAAAAAAATGGATATCCCCTTGCCCCTTTATTGCGTTGAGGATTAAAAAATTCACCAATACGATCGGGAAAATTATTCATTCACCTATTTATATCCTTTTCTTTAACTATTTTCTTTTTATTCCGAACAGACTGATTATTCCCATTTAAGTTTTTTTGCCAAGGAGCCGATAAATAGACAAAATATCTGGTCTCCGCACCGATGGGAAAAGTTTATTAAAAAGGAGGTACCAATCCATGACAGAAAACTTTGAATTAGTGGATCAGAATCAAAAAAATTCCATCAATCGAGAAGGAAAATACCTGACTTTTTCTCTGGCTGGGGAGGAATATGGGATCGTCATTCTGAAGGTCAAGGAAATAATCGGGATGATGGCTGTTACGCCAGTTCCCAAGACCCCGTCCTATGTCAAGGGGGTGATCAACCTCCGTGGAAAAGTAATTCCTGTGGCCGATCTCAGATTAAAGTTCGATATGGAAGAGGCCGCCTACACGGAACGAACCTGTATTATTGTGGTTGAGATAAAAGACGGTCTTGGACATGTGCTGATGGGCATTGTCGTCGATTCCGTTTCCGAGGTCTTAAACATTAAAGGCGGTGAAATAGAGGATACCCCGGCCTTCGGGATTCAGATGGATACGGATTATATCCTGGGGATGGCCAAGACCGGAGGAGGCGTCAAGATCCTTTTGGATATTGATAAGGTCTTCGGCGGTGAAGAAATGCTTGAGTTGGACAAGGCGGCTTAGTTTCCCCGGCCGGAATACCGATTTAAATCAAAACTGAAGGATCTAAAAGAACCTTCAACCAATTTTAAAAAATATGGTCTTTGAACGGTGAATCCTTACAAAAAGAGGACCACTGGTTTATCATGAGGTTAATGATGGGTACGATTGTGACGGCCAAAGAAGTGGGTCAATATTTGAAATTGACCGGATCGACCATTTATAAGCTGGCATTAACCGGGGAAATTCCAGGATTTAAAATTGGAAAGTCCTGGAGATTTGACATGGATAAAATCATTCAACTTATTACAAATAGTGGAAAAACCGAAAAAGAGTCTATAGTCAAACCGGAGACGAAATGGGTTGATGGGCAATAGAGAAGAAGGATATCGAAGGGATCTACGTCGTTGAATCATTCCATTCATCAAGCCCCTGAGTTTACTGAGACGGATTTTATCCGGATCAGTCGACTGGTTTATGACCAATGCGGTATCCATCTTCACAACGGGAAGAAGGAACTGGTTAAGGCCAGACTGGGAAAAAGGATAAGAAAAGGCCGGTTCGGTTCTTTCCGGGAATATTACGATTATGTCGTCAACGAAAAGACCGGGGAGGAATTGATCCATTTATTGGATTCCATTTCCACGAATTTCACCCAATTTTTTCGTGAAAATCATCATTTTGATTATCTTAAAAATCATCTCCTTCCACAAATAAAGGATCGAGCGGGTTATAATCAAAAAAAGTTCCGTATTTGGAGCGCCGGCTGCTCCTCAGGGGAAGAGCCTTATACCATCGCTATTACCTTGTTGGAGTCCTTGACTCCTGCATCAGACTGGAATTTGAAGATCTTAGCCACGGACATTTCCACCAGGGTACTCAATGACGCTCAGTCGGGTATCTATCTCAAAGAAAAGATCCAGACCCTTCCACCAGGTTTAATGAAAAAATATTTCCTTCGAGGGGAGAATCAATGGCGAAATTATGTCAAAGTAAAACCCCCGGTAAAATCCATTGTCACCTTTCAACGGCTCAACTTGATGGAGCCTTTTTCGTTTAGTGAACCCTTTGATTGTATTTTTTGCCGCAATGTTATGATTTATTTTGATAAAAAAACCAGAGAGGCTCTGGTCAATCGGTTCTATGATAATTTAGAAAAAGAAGGTTTTCTCTTTATCGGGCATTCCGAAAGTCTTACGGGAATAGACAACCCTTTCCAATATGTGAAACCGGCAACGTATAAAAAATAATAGCCGTCAAACAAAAGGTCTCTTTTTATTCAAGGCAAGATCTCCCGGCAAGAATAGAAAAGAGACTTTTTGCGCAGCGGAATAGAAAAATATTCGATGAAAAAAATTGTGGGAATCGCCGATATGGAGGTTTGTAATGATTGGAAAACCGGTTTGATCACTTATTCTTTGGGATCCTGTATTGGGGTTGCCATTTACGATCCGGTGGCCCAGGTGGGGGGGCTTCTTCATTATATGCTGCCGGAATCGCAGATCGATCCACAGAAGGCCCAGAAAAATCCTTTTATGTTTGCGGATACCGGAATCCCCTTACTGTTTAAAGAGGCCTATCGATTTGGAGCGGCAAAAAATCGGATTATCGTCAAGGTGGCCGGCGGGTCTCAAATCCTGGATGATACTGGTTTTTTTAATATCGGAAAAAGAAATTATATGGCCCTGCGGAAAATATTATGGAAAAATAACATTCTGATTAAAGCCGAAGATATCGGTGGACAGGTTTCGCGTACCGTAAGATTGGATCTGGCCACCGGAAAGGTTTGGCTTAAATATTCAGGAGAGGTGGAAAAAGAATTATGAGTTTTGTTGAGACCATTATTGAGACTTGCAGCCAGCTTCCCCCTTTCCCGGCGGTTATCAACCGGGCTTTGAATTTAATGAATGATCCGAATTCTTCCGTGCAGGAAATCGTTGAAACCATTCAATACGATCAGGCTATAACGGCCAATGTTTTAAGAGTCTGCAATTCGGCCTACTTCGGACTGCGCCAATCCGTTGGTTCCTTGCAGGAGGCCGTCATATTTTTAGGATTTAGTCAACTGATAGAAATTCTTTTAAGCGGGGTCAGCGGTTCGATGATGGGAAAGGCAGTTTCCGGATATGACCTGGAAGCCGGTGAACTTTGGAAACATTCAGTCAGTTCGGCTCTTTTGTCCCAGATTATCTCCAGACGAATAAAAAGAGAACAGAATCCCATGTTGTTTACCGCCGCCTTGATCCATGATATCGGCAAGGTCCTCTTGAACGCCTATGTCAAGGAGCAGTCGGAAACCATCAAAGATTTAGTAAAAACAAAAGGGGTTTCTTTTCTGCAGGCAGAAAAAGATGTTTTGGGCATCGATCACGCCGAATTAAGTGCCCATATCATCGAACAATGGAATTTCCCCCAAAAAATCATTCAAGCGATTCGTTATCATCATACTCCGCTTTTGGCCACTTCCGATCAGGAAGCCGTTTACCAGATTTACCTTTCCGACTTGATCGCCATATTGACCGGTATCGGAGGAGGAGTGGATGGATTGTCCTATTCGGGGTTTGAACAAGTCATGCATCATTATAAATTGAATGAAAAGGACATTGAACGATTCATGGCCCAACTGGGGGATCAGATTCAAAAAGTCGAGGCAATGATCCAAGTGCAATGAGCTTGGGGGAAACGGATAATTGATGAAGGAATGAGCCATGGCCTATAATGTTTTGATTGTAGACGATTCCAATACCATGAGGAAGGTTATTCTAAAAGCATTAAATCTTTCAGGGTTTGCTTTCGGGGATTGTTTTGAAGCCGGTAACGGACAAGAAGCCTTGAATGTCCTAGAGTCCCACTGGATCGACTTGATCCTTACGGACCTGAATATGCCGGTCATGAACGGCTGGGAATTGATTCATCATTTAAAGGATAACCCCACCTATGGAGAGATTCCGGTGGTGCTAATTACCACCGAAGGTAGTGAGACACGACTCCGTGAATTGTTTCAATTAGGCGTCAAGGATTATATCCAAAAACCTTTTCATCCCGAAACGTTACGGGATGTTTTGAATGGTATTATGGAGAAGCCTTATGCTTGAATCCATTCGAAAAGCGGCTGTCTCTGCCACCCTCAATATCTTTGAAACGATGTATTTTACCTTTTTAGAGACGATGGATGGAAATGGGACATTGATGGAAGCGGTTGCGGAACAAGAAAAACAATCGGATCGGTTGCCGGAGGTTCAAAGCCCCTGGGTCGTTAAAAGTGAAATTCATTTTATCGGTCAGTATTCAGGACTCTTGCGACTCTGCCTGCCTTATGACCTCAGTCGAACGCTGACGTTAAATTTTATGGGATACGAAGACGAGGTTTCCGAATCCCAGATTTTGGACATGGCCGGTGAAATGACCAATATGATTTGCGGTAATTTGTTTTCCTCCCTGGATAAAACATCGGTCTATCTCTTAAGTTCACCAGTTTCCCAAAAAATCTCCCTTCCAGAGAGATCGAAACGGATTGATTCTTCTGAAATCAACCTGGGATTTTTAACCGAAGGACAATTGGTGACTATTGATATTCAATTGAACCTATAACAATATCGTAATCCCTGCAGCTCCGCATGGGCTACAGGGGTCCATAAAAGTGCAGTAACCCACCTCCATGAGCCGGAGCATTAAAGCCGATGCCGTTGGGCGACCAAAATCCTCACGAGATCGATTGTTATCAATATTTCCTGAAACCCGGTTATATTTATTTTAGTCAGGAACCCACCTTGATTCATACCGTTTTGGGTTCGGCCGTCACCGTTTGCCTCTGGGACCGAAAGAACCGATATGCAGGCGTGGCGCACTTCCTATATCCGGCGATTTCCCAACCGAACAAGGCTACGACCCAATATGGGAATGTGGCTGTTTTAACCCTGATCAAGCTCATGATAAGCGACGGCTCTGAAAAATCATTTTTGGAAGCCCAGTTGTTCGGAGGAGGGGATCCCTTTTCCAACCAATCGGAAACATTAGGAAATCAAAATATCCAAATGGCCAAAACAATTTTAGCCCAACAGTGTATACCCATCACTTCAGAAGATGTGGGAGGTTCCAAAGGTAGAAAGCTTGTTTTTAAATCCGATACCAACGAAGCGGTTGTCCTTAAAGTGGATCGATTGAGGCAAGCAGATTGGTTTCCCTATACGGCAGCTGAATAGCTCATCGCGGATAGCGGATCAGTGGTTGCTATGACCCGTGAGTGGTTGGTCCTCCCCTTCGCTCATCAAAAGTAATTCTTATGTTCTTCTTGACATAATAATTTGTTATGCGAAAATAGCCAATCAAACAATCCGTTCCCGATAGTTTTCTTCTGAACCAAGGGAAACCGTAACATAAATAAGAGTCCGGAAATGGAAAATTAAACTAATGCCCCATGTCTTAGTTATTGATGACGATTCGTCGGTCCGGAATATTCTGGATGATTTTTTGCAGTTAAAAGGCTTTGAGGTTACGGTAGTGGGTGACGGTGAGAGCGGTATCTCCTTAATTCAGGAAAGGCGTTTTGATCTTTATCTGGTCGATCTGGTTTTACCCGGGATGGGTGGGATGGAGGTCTTAAAAGAAGTTTCCTCCAATAATATCAATATCCCTGCCATTGTTATTACCGGTTTTGGGGCGATAGAAACCGCCGTAGAGGCCATCAAGTTGGGCGCCTTCGATTATATTACCAAACCCTTTATCTTGGAAGAACTGCTATTGGTAGTCCAAAGAGCCCTGGATTTCTCCAAACTCAAACAGGAAAACCTTTCCCTCAAGAGGCAGTTGAAGCAACGGTATGATTTTCATGGCTTGATCGGCAGTTCGCCGCAAATGCAGAAAGTCTATGGATTAATTAAAAAAATTTCCGATACGGATGCCACTATCTTAATCGAAGGTGAAAGCGGGACCGGGAAGGAACTCATTGCCAAAACGATTCACTTTAATAGTTCCAGGGCCCACCATCCCTTTATCCCTTTTAATTGCGCGGCCATACCCAGGGACCTGCTGGAATCGGAACTCTTCGGTCATGAGCGTGGGGCCTTTACCGGAGCTATTAACACCCGGATTGGAAGGTTTGAGAGGGCTAACGCGGGTACAGTCTTACTGGATGAGATCGGGGAATTGCACCCCTCTTTCCAGGTCAAACTTCTCCGGGTGCTTCAGGAAAGAGAATTTGAGAGAGTCGGCGGCACTAAAACGATTAAGGTGGATGTCCGAATTTTGGCCGCCACCAACAAAAACCTGGAAAAAGAAACCAAAGCCGGTAATTTCCGTGAAGATCTTTTTTACCGTTTGAACGTGATTCCCCTGCGCATTCCTCCGTTAAGGGAAAGGCAGGAAGACATCCCCCTGCTGACCGAATATTTTCTCGATTATTTTTCCAAGAAAAGAAGAAGAGAAAACATCAGGATGGCTGAGGAGGTCATTCAACTCCTTATGCAATATCCATGGCCCGGGAACGTTCGAGAGCTTGAAAATCTGATCGAGAGGGTAATCATCTTAAGTGAGGATGGGGTGATCACCCCCCGAGATTTGCCTCAAAGATTCCAGGATTTTCAAGGGATTCCACCGAAAGAAGAACCAGAGGGCCCGAGGGGATCGGCCGAACCTGACCGGGAGGTTTTGCTTCCCGAGGAAGGCGTCAATATGAACAATTTGGTCGAAGAGGTCGAAAGGAATTTGATCAGTCAGGCCTTACGAAAATCAAAAGGGGTTAAAAGCAAAGCGGCTGAACTCCTCGGTTTGAAAAGGACCACCTTGTTGGAAAAAATGAAAAAATTCGAGATCGACATCTCCTGAGAATATCGATGCGTTGTTGTTTTTTTGCCAGGTCTTACCTTTCTGTCATTTTTTTGACGACTATCTTTAGAAAATTCTTAAAAAAACTAATCTGATAACTTTTCCTTCCCCTGATATTTTCCGGGTTCACATCTGATTTTGTTGGGAAAACTCCTTAACCTATTAATAATTCAGTCAGTTGTAGATACCCGGCCCAAAAGGAAGGGCTCGCTCATTTTTCAATTTTTTTTATTGGTGCCTGTGGCATATTTGTTGCTTTCTTGATGAGGCATGAAATGGAACCTTGCATTTATAATCATCCATCTTGCCTTTTGGGTACCTGGATTTCTTCCAGCCCTGACCATTGAAGAGGGGATTACGGACCCCAGCTTAAAAAAAGCCTGGGAAATGGTAAAGAGCAACCATCCGAGTGATGCCCTTCAAATTCTCCCTGAATATAAATCCGATTCAAAAACCAGTATTTATTTTCATTTTATCTACGGGAGGGCTTTAGAAAGGCTGAATAGCCCTTTTGAGGCCCTGGAACACTATCGATCGGCTTTTTTCAACGCTCCTTCTGAGGAATTGAAGGCATTGTCGCTATTAGAAAGGGCCGAGGGGTATCTCCGGATTAAATATTATTATGAAGCCAAAACGGTCTTTAGTATCTTCCTCAAAAATTTTAATCAATTTAAATATTCAAGCAGGGCCAACCTGGGGATGGCTCAAAGTCTGGCCGGCATCGGTTTATTGCCGGAGGCCCTGTTCTATTCTGAAAAGGCGGGAGAGGAAGTGGAGGCTGTTTTTGGAAAGGCCAATATCCTTCATCGATTAGGACGGTTGAAGGAAGCCCATGAAACCTATTTGAAAGGTATTTCCGAGGACAAGCTCTATTTCTTGAATTCCGAGGAGCTTCTTTTCTATTACGGAAAAAATCTCCAACAGATGGGCAATGATCAGGAGTCCGTATCTTATCTGAATTCGAAGAAAATCGTGGATCCAATTCTGAAAAAAAAGGCCGATTTGGCTCTGGGCCTTATTGCCTTAAAAGCCCGGAAATACGCTGAGGCCCAGAATTTTTTTTATTCCGCCCTTTCTTCCCTTGATGCTTGCACGAAACAAGAGGCCATTTTTCGCTTGGCCGAAGCCCACTTGGGGGCGGGAAATAAAAAGGAAGCCAGACAGAAACTCCAAGAGTATCGATTGAAATACCCGGCAGGAAAGGAATATGAGGATTCCCTATTAAGACTGGGTAAGCTGGAATTGGAAGAGGATAGATCGGCACAGGCCGTCGGATGGCTTAAAGAACTGGACCTTCGTTCTTCCCTTAAAAGGGAAACCCTAACGGAACTGGAAAGGGTTTTTTTGCGACTCCGGGAGAAGGATCCTCTCCAAATGGTTTCCCTGTGGAATTTGATCGGCCACAGATTATTCGATATCTCCAGAGAACCCTTCTTGTTGGTGATGGCCGATTCCTTGAAAGGGAACGGAAAACCTTATGTTGAACTCCTTCAATGGCTGGTGAAAAATGGTTCAGAGAAAATTAAGGTTCGAGGCCTGATAGCCCTGACTGATTACCAGATTGAAACCGGCAACCTGAGAGCGGCCTTCGAAGGAATCCGTATCATGAAAAATCTAAAAGGGTGCGGGGATGAAATCCTGCGTCTGGAAGCAAGGATCCTTCACGCTAAAATGGATTACGGAGAGGCTTCCGAGAAGCTTTTATCTCTGAAAAGAATGGAAACCAGAGATCTTTCTTTGTTGGGGGAAACGCTGACTTCGGCTAGAGATGTTAATAAGGCTTTGGCTGTTTTTGAAAAAAACCTCCTCAAACTGGGTGGTAATTCCGATGCGTATCTAAAACTTGCGGATCGATACTATGAAAAAAGGAAGAAGAAAGAAGCCCTTCAATACTACCAAAAGGCCTTGGAAAACGACCCCTTGAATGAATGGGCCCTTTATAGAGCCAGCAACTTGATGGCCGGGGAAGAGGCCCGGAAGATGTTAGGGAGAATCAAAAACGAAAATTCCCTTTTGGGTAAATTCGCCCAGACAGGCTTGAAGGAAATGGAAATTCAAAGAAAGATGGAGGAGTATTTTTAATGCTCGAAGCCGGTCATCTCCATGAGGCTTTTTCGAATTTTACGGCGGCTTCCAAGAGTCTGGAATCGTACTACCAAAAACTTCAGGCGGAAGTCCATTATTTAACCGGGGTCCTGGAGGAAACCAATCAACAGCTTTCAGCGGCTCTAAATCAGGCTGAAGAATCCAAGGATTTTTTACAGGGGATCCTGCAAAGCCTTGAGGAGGCAATCATCGTTTTGGACCCGAATGAACGGGTGATCATGTTGAACAGGGCTGCGGAAGAGATGCTGGACAATCACGCCTCCCAAATAATCGGCCGGCCCTTTCAGTGTTTGGATTTTAACCTCTTAGAGGAGGGAACGGATACTTGTTTTGTGAATAAAAAGAAAAAATTTCAGGTTATCATTTCCCGTTCTCTTATCCAGGACTCGGAAGGGCTGGTCAGAGGATATGTCGTGCTGATTAAAGATATCTCCCTGATCAAAGAATTGGAAATGCAACAGGAGAGAAATAAACGGCTGATTGCCATGGGGGAAATGGCGGCCAAACTGGTTCATGAAATAAGAAATCCCCTTTGCAGTATTGAGCTCTATGCCAGCATGTTGGCCGGCGATCTTGAACATACGGTTCATGCCGACTTGTCCCAAGGCATATCCCAAGGCATTAAAAGTCTGAATCATGTCTTGACCAATATGCACCACTTTGCCGTACCTCAAAAACCCTTGTTCAGCTGGGTCGATATTGAAAAAATTTTAGAAGAGCTTTTTTTTATGCTCCGGCCCTTACTCGAAGCCAAGCGGATACAATTAGTTAAATCATTAAACGGCCAGGCCAGGCTGTGGGGGGATGGAGAACTCATCAAACAGGTTCTGTTGAATCTCCTTTTGAACGCCGTGGAGGCCACCCCCGAAGAAGGTGCCGTGGAACTTTCCCTGAGAAAGAAAGTGGGGTGGGGAATGGTCGTGGAGATCAAGGATCTGGGACCGGGCATCCCTAACGAGTATATGGAAAAAATTTTCGATCCCTTTTTCAGCTTAAAGGAAAAAGGCTCCGGTTTGGGTCTGTCTATTGCCGCCAACATCATGCAAGCCCACGGGGGAACCATCAAGGTTCATTGCCATGAGGCGCAGGGGGCTTGTTTCCAACTTATTTTTCCAACAGTAGAATCGATAGAAACAGGAGGACCTTTGAAAACAAAAGTCGAAAAAAGTTCCATTCTGATGAACCAAAAAAAAGAGTCGGCCAATGAAACCTATTCTCGTAGTTGACGACGACCATCAGATGAGGACGGCCCTAAAAGAAGCCATCTCGAGGGTCGGATTTGAAGCGGTCTTAGCCGGTGACGGACAAGATGCATTACAAAAATTGAATCATTCCTCTTTTTCCATGATCGTCACGGACATGAAAATGCCTAAAATGGACGGCCTGTCTTTGTTGAAGGAAATTCGGCGCAAGATAGGCCATATTCCCATCCTGGTTATAACGGGCTTTGGGACCATCCAGGATGCCGTGGAAGTGATGAAAGAAGGGGCGTCGGATTATCTTTTAAAGCCTTTTTCTTTTGAAACCCTAATGTCCAAAATTCGATTCCTTATGGACCGGCTTCATCAGGAGAGGGGACTGATTACTGGAAACCCAAAAATGCTGCGGGTTGTGAAATTCGCCGAAGAAGTGGCCCCCAGCGATACCTCGGTTTTAATTTATGGAGAGAGCGGGACAGGAAAGGAACTGCTGGCCGGAATAATTCATAAGAAAAGTCGGCGTAATAACAAGCCATTCATGGCTATCAATTGTGCAGCCATTCCCGACAGTCTTATGGAATCCGAACTGTTCGGTCATGAGAAGGGGGCCTTTACCGGAGCCACTGAGAAAAAAATCGGTAAATTCGAGTTCGCCAACCATGGAACCATCCTTCTTGACGAGATTGGAGAAATGTCCCTGAATCTTCAAGCCAAGTTGTTAAGAGTCCTGCAGGAAAGGGAAATAAACCGGGTGGGTGGTAATCAGGCCATTCCTATAGATATCCGGATTATTGCTACAACGAACCGTGACTTATATAAGGATTCTTTGGAAGGCAATTTCAGAGAAGATCTTTTTTACCGCCTCAACGTTTTTCCTATCCATATCCCCCCTCTTCGGGAAAGACCTGACGACATTTCCTTGTTATCCCATCATTTTTTGAAAGAATTTTCCAGGAGATTGGGCAAAAGCCTCCAAGGATTTACACCCCAAGCCATGGATTTATTGATGGGGAGAACTTGGAGGGGAAATATCCGGGAACTCGAAAATACCATTCACCGCTCGGTTCACCTCTGCAAAGGAGATTTGGTCGATATTACCGATTTTATGATCGAAGAAGCCCCTGTCTACGAAGCCTCTTCTCCTGGAAAGATCAAGGAGTTGGAGAAAGATATGATTTTAAAGACCTTGAAAGAGGTTAACGGCAATAAAACCAAAGCGGCCAGAATCCTGGGGGTCAGTGTACGGACTATTCGGAATAAACTTCATGAATATGGGAATTTTTTCCCGATTCCCCCTTCAGAAAAACCCGGAGGGGCTGTGGGAAACCCAAGTTTTCGGTAGGTTATGTTTGGCATGATTTTTGTAAAAAAATATCAAGAAGAGGGAGAATTATGGACAAAGGCCTTCAACTATTAGAACAGATCATCAAGACCAGTGCCTTCCGTCATAAGGTCCTGTCTTCCAATATCGCCAATGCCGATACGCCAGGTTACCGGGCCAAAGATGTCCCTTTTGGAGAGGAAATGACTAATCAGATTATTGAATTAGACAAAACCAACCCCAGCCATATCCAAGGGGGAAAAACCCTGAAAGAAACCATGGGGATGGTTCCAGTTGAACGATCGTCTTGGGAAGATGGAAATAATGTGGTCCTGGACATGGAATTGGCCAATATGACCGAAAATGCCCTTTTGTATGAGGCAGGGATCAAACTCTTGTCCAAGAAACTAATGATCTATAAGAACGCCATCAAAGGGAGATAGCTATGGATTCCTTTGCCATTTTTAAGGTAAGCGCCTCGGCTCTGGATGCCCAAAGGTCAAGAATGAATACGATTGCTTCCAATATGGCCAATATCCATTCCACCCAGACCGAGTCAGGAGGGCCTTATAAGAAAAAAGACGTAGTTTTTTCGACCTTTCCGATAGATCCGGGAAACCCTTCGGTTCTGGAAGGGGTCAAAATGGTTCAAATTGTCGATAGCCAGGACCCTTATAAGAAAATATATGATCCGGGTCATCCTGATGCGGATAAGGATGGTTTTGTAAGCATGCCGAACATTAATATCATGGAAGAAATGGTTAATATGATGATGGCGGTCAGGGCTTATGAGGCTAATGTAACCACTTTCAATATGTCTAAGCAAATGTTTCTTAAGACATTGGAAATAGGGAGGTTTTAATGACTGAAATCAAAAGTATCGGGTCGGTTGCTGGTCCAAACGCTATCCAGGGAAAAACCGTTCAAAAGGAATCGGGCGAAAACTTTGAAGCCCTCTTAAAAGATGCGGTGGGTAAAGTGAATACGGTACAAAATGAGGCGGAAAAAGCCATACAGGAACTTTCTGGCGGCGGGGACATTTCCAATGCCGTCATTGCCATGGAGAAAGCCGATCTGTCTTTCCAAGTCATGATTGAAGTCAGGAATAAACTAATTAGTGCCTATGAAGAGATCATGAGGTTACAGGTTTAAAAAAAGGAGGATCGAGGATGCTCTATCAAGTTTTGAGTTCGGAGTTCGGAGTCTGGAATAAAAGCGAGTCACTCCGAACTAATTACTCCAGCTAAAATACTCGGCCCAACCCGTGAATTCCCATCCAGGGGAACATGAACATTAATAAAGAAACCTGAGAAAAAGGACTCACCGTGGCGGATTTAATTGAAAACATAAAAAATTGGCCTATTAAAAAGAAAATATCCCTTCTTGCCCTGATCGGGGTCGTTGTGGCCAGTATGATTCTCATAATCACTTGGTCACAAAAATCCAATTACCAAATCCTTTATGCCAATGTCAACGGTGAGGATTCCGGGTTGATGATTCAAAAACTGAAGGAACTGAAAGTTCCCTATAAAGTGAATGGAGGAGGGATTCTTGTTCCTTCTGAAAAAGTCTATGAGCTGAGGCTTCAGTTGGCCGCCCAGGGCTTGCCCCAAGGGGGGGGGGTCGGATTTGAGATCTTCGATAAAACCAATTTCGGAACCTCGGACTTTGTCCAAAAATTGAATTATCGCAGGGCCTTGCAGGGGGAGCTCTCCCGGACCATCCAATCCCTTTCGGAAATCGAAAGTTGTCGGGTCCATCTGGCCGTACCTGAAAAGAACTTATTTGCCGAAAAGGAATCCAAACCTAGTGCTTCAATTATGGTCAAGTTGAAAGCGGGGAGAGCCTTAACTCAAAATCAGGTTCAGGGGATTGTCCATCTCGTCTCCAGCAGTGTAGAAGGGTTAAGCCTTCAAGATGTAACCATTATCGATAACCAGGGAGGCATGCTGACCCGTCCGGTTCAGAACGGGACTGCACTATTAAGCAATAACCAGCTGGAATTGCAGCGAAACTATGAAAAGGAGATCGAGGCCAGAGTCGTTAATATTCTGGAACCGGTTGTCGGCAAGGAAAAGGTCAAGGCCAAGGTTTTCGCCGAGCTCGATTTCACCCAAACGGAGAAAACCGAAGAAAAATATGACCCTAACGGTCAAGTAGTTCGGAGCGAACAAAAGAATCAGGAAAAATCTGTAGCCGGAGGAACAGGAGGAATTCCGGGAACTACCTCCAATCTTCCTAATAAAAAAGCCCCTCCAGTCCATTCATCTGGAGGGGTCACCCAGAAACTGAACGAAACGGTTAACTACGAGATCAGTAAAGTCGTCAGTCGAGTGATCAGCCCTTCCCAAGAACTGAAAAGGATTTCCGTGGCGGTGGTCGTGGACGGGACCTATGCAGTTCAGCAGGGGAGTAAAGCGAAAAAATATACGGCTCGACCCGAGGAAGAGATTAAACGGTATGAAGATCTGGTTAAAAAGGCGATAGGATTTTCTGTCGATAGGGGGGATCAGGTCCGTGTGGTCAACATGCCTTTTGAAGTGGTTTCACACGAAGATCTCCCCGAATCCGGAAAGGATTATTGGACCCTATTTCTTTCTGCGGCCAGATATGCCGCACCTCTGGTGGCTTTTATATTGATATTATTGTTTATTTTAAAACCGTTAACCAGGGAATTCTTATCGATACCGATTTCCGGTTCCAAAAACCCGGCATTGACCCTTCCACAAACCGTTTCCGAGATTGAAAGAAGAATTGAATCGCCGCAACGCAAGGCCCTAACCATGGAAGATGATGTCCGGGTTTGGGCCAAGAAAAATCCAGATCAAGCCGCCCATCTCATCAAGGGTTGGACAGAGGAATAAACCATGCCCTACAACGGGATTGAAAAGGCCGCGATTTTTTTAATATCCATCGGGGAAGACACCGCATCTGAAATTATGAAAAACATGGATATGGACCAGGTGGGGAAGATCACCTCGTGTATGAACCGCCTAAAGTCTGTGAAAAAGAAAGATTTGGAAGAGGTCCTTGGGGAAGTGAACGGAAAAATAAACAGCGGAGATCTTCATATTACCGGGGAGGATTATGTTAAAAAGATTCTGAAAAAAGGATTGGGTGAAGAGAGTGCCGATAAGATTTTGGAGCAGGCCGCCAAAGAGACTTCCCTGGACAGTTTAAAATGGATTGACCCCAGGACGCTTTCCAATTTTCTGATTACCGAACATCCTCAGACGGTGGCCTTGATTCTCTCTTTGTTGGAGGCCTCGAAGGCCGCTGAAGTCTTGGCCCTTCTCCCGGAGAAGATCAAAGACGATGTTGCTAAAAGAATCGCCTTTACGGAAAGGATACCCGAGAGTATTTTGAACGAACTGGAAGAAGTCTTAGCCGGTCAGCTGGATGTGAATATGGGCAAAGGGCGGAAAGTCGGCGGTATTAAGGCCGTGGCTGAAATTTTAAATCATAGCGACCGGTCAACCGAACAGGCGATCCTGGAAAAAATAGAAAAAGACAACCCTAACCTTGCCGACGCTATCAGGCGATTCATGTTAGTTTTTGATGATCTGGTTCAGGTTGAAGACAAAGGAATTCAGATGATCCTCAAAGAGATTCGAACCGAGGATCTGTGTCTGGCCTTGAAGACGGCTTCCAATAACCTGAAAGAAAAGATTTTTAAGAATATGTCACAACGGGCCTCCCATATTCTTAAAGAAGAAATGGAATTGAGGGGACCAGTCAAAGTATCGGAAGTGGAGAAAGCCCAGCAGAGTATAGTCAAAACCGCTCGAAAACTGGAAATGGAAGGAAAAATCGCTATCGCCGGTCGCGGGGGGGACGAACTGATTGTTTAAAAATAAAATCATTAAGAATTCCCGGGCGCTTTCCTATTCAATGCCTTTTTTGGAGCATCTTTCCCTGTGCGACCGGGAAGTAGCCCAGCCGTCCAAGAGCGATCCTGAAACGATTGAACGGGAAGCCTTTGAGAGAGGATTCGAATCCGGAGAAAAAGCCGGGTATGAAATGGGCGAACAAAAGGCCGTGCTTTTATTGGAACCCCTCAAGAAATTATTAAAAGAGATTTATTCTTTAAAGGAAAAGATGTTGGGTGAACTTGAACCACAAATGGTCCTTCTTTCCATTAACGTGGCTCGAAAAATCTTAAAAGAAGAGCTGCAATCCCGTCCTGAGATTGCAGAAGTTATGATCAAGGAGGCGGTAAAGAAGATCAGCCCAATCGGTCCGATAACGATCAAACTGAATCGCCCTCTTTATGATTTAATAACGAAGAAAAAAAAGGAATTTCAGGAGATCTTCCCGGATCTCATTTTAGAACTGGATACCAGAATCCCTGGAAGCGGGGCGGTGGTAGGTAATTTTTCGCAAGAAATACAGACCGATCTCGATTTTCAACTTTCCAATGTCATCGAAGATCTAAGAGGTTATATGGAAAATGCCTGACCTAATCCCCTACCTCGAGGCCGTTAATAAAACAGAGCCTTTTAGGGTCTTTGGCCGGGTGAAGGAAATAACCGGTATTCTGATCAAAGCCCAGGGTTTAAAGGTCAGTATCGGCGAGGCCTGTAAGATTTATAACGACCATGGGGCTCCCCTAGAAGCCGAAGTGGTCGGTTTTCAGGATGGAAGAACCTTACTTATGGCCTCCAGTGAGCTTTCGGGTTTAAGACCGGGGACTCGGATTCTTCCAGTTGGGAAAAAGGTTTCGGTCCGGGTCGGAACGGATCTGATCGGTAGGGTCCTTAACGAAAGCGGAGAACCCCTGGATGGAAAAGGACCGGTTCGGGGAATGAGCTTCCCTTTATTTTCATCCGCTCCCCATCCGCTTCAAAGACAGAGGATCTGCGAACCGATCGACTTGGGCATTCGAGCGATCAACGGCTTACTGACCTGTGGAAAGGGCCAGAGGATGGGGATTATGGCCGGAAGCGGGGTGGGGAAAAGTGTTTTACTGGGCATGATTGCCAAATACACTGAGGCTGACGTCAATGTCATTGCCCTGATAGGAGAAAGGGGGAGAGAGGTCAGGGAATTCATTGAAAAAGATCTTGGTGAAAAAGGACTGGCGCGATCGATTGTCGTGATTTCTACTGCGGAACAAGCGCCCCTGTCCAAAGTTCGAGCTGCTTTTACCGCCACGGCGATTGCCGAATTTTTTAGAGAGCAGGGCCAGGATGTACTACTGCTTATGGATTCACTAACCCGAATAGCCATGGCCCAACGGGAGATAGGCCTGGCCGTTGGGGAACCCCCCACAGCGAAAGGGTATACGCCTTCGGTTTTTGCCCTCCTTCCAAAATTATTGGAAAGGGTTGGCAATAACGAAGGAAAGGGGAGTATCACCGGTTTGTATACCGTCCTAGTGGAAGGGGACGATCTCACCGAGCCGGTTACGGATGCGGCCCGGGCCATACTGGATGGGCATATAGTTCTTTCCAGAGAACTGGCCATGGAGAATCATTATCCAGCTATTGATGTTTTAAACTCCATCAGCCGACTAATGCCCGATATTGTGGATACCCGGCAAAAAGAATATGCCGGGAAATTTGTAGAAACCCTGGCCCGCTATAAAAAATTGGAAGACATGATCAATCTGGGGATGTACAAAGAGGGTTCGAACCATCAGGTGGATTATGCGATCGCCATGATCGACCAGTTGAGGTCGTACCTGCGTCAAGACATGGATGAAAGGCGGGATTTTTCCGATTGTCTTCAAGGGCTTTATTGCCTGTTCGACAGAACGGAAGAAGGCGGGGCGGCTTGAAAATAATCCCGCGATTAAAAACAGTTTCCAAAATCGCCCGTTTGATTGACCACCAGAAGGAAGTCATTGAATTACAGGTTCAAGAAACGACCAACCGAATCGGTCTCGAAAAGGGGAAATTAACCGTCATGGAAAAGGCGCTTCAAGATACGATCGACGGCTTTGAACAAAGACATTTACAACAAGCCGTCCTGACCAGTGATGAAGTGGGCCATTTGTTTGAATCGGCTTCAAATTGTTTTTTTAACATGGAGCGGAAAAAGAAAAAAATAGTGGAGATTGAAAAGGAACTGGAGGTTCAATGGGCACTTTTCTTAGAAGCCTTTAAAAAAAAGAAGGCCATCACGATCGTTCAAAACAAGTTAGTCCTTCAGGAAAGAAGAGAAGAAGCCGTTTTGGAACAAAAAAATATGGATTTTTTGAACCTTTTGAGCAGGTCACGAAAATGAAAACGAGTTTCTTCGCCTGGATTATTATCCTTTCATGGGTTTTAATCTCAAACCCTTCCCCAGTCGGAAGCCAGGAAGATCCCGGCAGGTTTATCGAAAAAAAACATCATGAACTGGCCGAGAAAGAGAGGCATCTTAAAAACGAGGAAGAGCGAATACGAAATATCGAAAAAGAAGTAGAAATCAAGATTCAAAAGCTAAACCGATTGCTGAATCAGATCGAAGATGCCTTGAAAAAACAGGAGGAGATTCGATCGGAACGGATAGAACATTTAGTAAAAACTTTTGAAGCCATGCCGCCGGAAGAAGCTGCAGTCAGGTTGGCCGGCCTCGAAAAATCCCTGGCCGTTAAAATTGTTTTTAAAATGAACTATAAAAAGGCCGGCGCGATATTGGCATTGATGGAACCTAAAAAGGTAACCGAATTTACCGAAGGCATTTCCAGGACCGAGAAAAAAATTCCTACCAAATGAAAACTTTTCCTTTAAAGTAACCTTTCCTTAGAAAACGATCTTCAAGTTACCTTCCTGTTTTTTATCAAGACAATTATTAAATCTGATCCATTTGATAAAAATAATAATATTTTTAATTAGTTATTATTTTTCAATTTAATTTTAGTTGAACAAAGATTTTCCATTAGCCGATCGGGAAGACCACCCTTGGATTGGCATGGTAATTGATATGTACCTGGATAACCGATCCCAAGAAGATCCATAACGGCCTTGGGAGATATTTGACACGGTTGAACGGTATCCTTACGGAAGGCCGGGGAAAATGGTGAGTTTTAACATAATGGAATTGGGAAATCCGATAACCGCCCTAGGGAAATCCGGTTCTGGTAGCCTGTCTCAACCTGCCCGGCCTGAAGATCAGACTTCAGATTTTTCTCAGGAATTATCATTAAAATTTAATAATGGAAATCAAGTATCGGTTGAACAACAAGAAAATCTTTCCAGTTCGAAAGAGGTTAAGAAAGAATCGAGTCAAGAAAAAACTTTGATGAATACGGATCAGCCCAATAAGGAGGCCGTTGCCTGTACCGACCTATCGATAACAGTAACAGTCGCTCAGTTGGGAAAACCGGCTCAGCCTGTACAGGATGAAAAAAAAGAGGAATGGCTTCAAGTTCAAGAGAACCCCCCCGGATTATTCAGTGATCCTCCTCTATTAATAGATAGTTCAGAAGATAGTCAACTTGCCCTGAAAAGATCTCTTGAGGAAGAAACCGGACCTGATAACGGCTTAACGGTCAACAGGTTTTTTACATCAGGAGAGACAGTGATCTCAAATACGGTTCAGATTCCGTTGGAAGAACCAGTAGTTCTGGCGGAGAGAACCGGTGAAGGAAGACCTGATTTATTAGGATTTCATCCATCGGAATTCACTGGAGAACCTGTTCTTAAAGGGACCCTTGAGGAAGAAACCGGACCCGGTTGGGGATTGAAGGACGGCCAATTTTTACTGCAAAAGGAAAAGGTTGTCTCAAGTACGGTTCAGATTCCGCTGGAAGAACCAGTAGTTCTGGCGGAGAGAACCGGTGATGGAAGACCTGATTTATTAGGATTTCGTCCATCGGAATTCACTGGAGAACCTGTTCTTAAAGGGACCCCTGAGGAAGAAACCGGACCCGATAACGGCTTAATAGTTAACAGGTTTTTTCCGTCAGGGGAGACCGTGAACTCCAAGACGGTTCAGATTCCGATAGATAACTTTTTTGTTAAGAAAGTCGAACCGTTGGGGAAAAAATTACCAGGGGTTGAGTATAAAGAACAGGGTTCGAACCGAAATATGGAGAAAAATGGAAAAGGAGTTGATGCATTCTTTGAATTTCAGACTGAGCCGAATTCCCGATCATCATGGGTTAAGGCGGTTGAAACGGCAGATAGGGGGGGGGGCGAGAAAGGAAGTGATCAACCAAAGGGGACAGGGCCTCTTTACCAGAGTGACGGTTATCTTAACGATCTGAAGAATTCCATCCCGGTTAAGGGCAAGGAAGGGTTGATCTTGGGATTCAACCAGGAGGACGCTAAGAATAATCCGTCGATCCAAAACCGGGCTGAACTGGAAAACAAAGGGGCCGTTTATCCTCAAAACATTGAGATTGCCGGTGCCATTAAAGATTTTTTGAATACGGGAAACCTCTTTGCCGAAAAGCTCAACGTTTTGGGAACCCTTAATAAACCGTTAGGTATGACGTTGTCCCCCGGGCAGACCTTTATTATCAGGAAACATAGTCCATCCTCTATGGAAATCTCAATTGAACCGGACGGTCTGGGAAAATTGGATATCGAGTTGAATCTGATCCAGGATCGGATTCACGGCCAGATCACGGTGAGGGATTCCCAAGGAAGAGATTTGATTGAAAACAACCTTCCGCAACTTTTATCAGAAATGGTCAAAGAGGGTCTTCAGGTCGGGGAATTTTCGGTTTCCTTAAAAAACCAGGGAAGGGATCAAAATCCACTTCCAGACCCTTCCGAAGTCAGGAAACAGCCAAGGACAATCTTAAGTTCCGAAAATGTTTTTATTAGGAATGATCATCACCTGATCCATATTATTATTTAAAGGAGGCCTTTATGTCGATCTCAGGAGTAACCTACACTACTTCAAGCAGCGAAACCACTGCTTCAAGTAGTACCGACACCTTGGATAAAAATACCTTTTTAAAGCTATTTACCACCCAGTTAAAAAACCAAGACCCCTTAAACCCCATGGATAGTACGGCCTTTACCGCCCAGTTGGCCCAATTCAGTTCCTTGGAACAGCTTTATAACGTCAACACGAATCTTAACAATTTGATAACTTCTCAAAATACGCTCCTTCACGGCATGGCGGTAAACCTGATTGGGAAGACAGTAACCACGGAGGATGGATCTTCCGGAACGGTAACCGGGATCAGTTTTGATGGAGACGAAACCAGTGTAGTGCTCGACAGCAATAAAACGGTCTCATTGACCGATATAACCAAAATATCTTCCTAAAGGAGGGAAAAAAAATGTTAACATCTCTTTATACCGGGGTAAGCGGCCTGAACGCCAACAGCACATCCATGGACGTTATCGGGGATAATATTGCCAATCTGAATACCACGGGTTTTAAAAACTCTCGGGTCAACTTTGGGGACGTCTTGAGTGAAACCCTTACCGGAGCAACCGGTTCGTCCCAGATTGGACGCGGGGTGACTGTTAAGAGCGTTACAACTGAATTTAACCAAGGTTCCTTTGAAAGCACCGAGAATTCTCTTGACCTGGCCGTTGATGGTGACGGGCTTTTTATGGTCAGCGATGGATCAAACAAGTATTATACCCGTGACGGACACTTTTCTTTGGACAAGAACGAGAAGGTGGTCAATGCGGAAGGCTATGTCTTACAGGGCTATCTAGCCGACGCGGATGGCAAGATCACCGGGACCACCGGTGATATCTCTTTTTCCAATCAGCAAAGCCAGCCCGAAGCCACTTCTGAGGCCACGGTTTCCGTTAATCTCAAAGCCACGGAAACCGCACAAACCATCGCCTTTACCTTGGATGGAAACGGGGATGGAACCAATGACGACCCGGCCAATTATAATCATTCCACCAGCGTCAAGGTCTATGATTCTTTGGGAGGAGAACATGATGTAACCCTGTATTTTTCCAAGACCGGGGATGGGGCCTGGACAGTGCATTATGTCCACGAGGACCCGACCGATTCCAGTTTGCTGGTCGAGGCCGGGACTCAAGACCTCTCTTTTGCTAACGATGGAACGCTGACCGATGATAACAGCGGTGTGGCCATCAATTTTGATTTCGGTTCTACAGTTATCACTCCCCAGCCCATTAGTTTTAACTTCGGGACCGGGACCGGAGAAACGCCGGCCGGAAGCGGCTTGGATGGGACAACGCAATTTGCTACGTCCTTTAGTGTGAACCAACAGACCCAGAACGGCTATGGGGCCGGTACCGTATCCAGCATCTCCATTTCTGAAGAAGGACTTATTACCGCCAATTTTACCAATGGGAAAACACAGACTGTCGGACAGGTGGCCCTGGCCCGTTTCACGGATCCAACTAGCCTGAAGAAATTAGGATCAAATCTCTATGCCGAGACCTATGATTCCGGTCAAGCCTTGATCGGTATCCCGGAAACTTCGGGTCTGGGCCGGGTGTTATCCAATTCCCTGGAGTTAAGTAACGTGGATCTGGCCCAGGAGTTTGTCAAGTTGATTTCAGCCCAGAGGGCCTTTCAAGCCAACTCCAAGATTATTACCACGACGGATGAGCTGCTTCAAGATTTGGTTAATATTAAAAGATAAGGGCTTTACCAACATTAATCCCTAACCTGAAAGGGGAGAATGGGATTCGTCTCCTTCTCCCCTTTGCTTTTTAACTTCTTACGAAAATCTTTCCCTTATTGCCGACTATTTTAGGGTGATCCTGCCCTGCCTCCAGTTGGAAAACTATCACCGAGTCACTTCTTTGACGGTCACTGCCGGATGCTTATAGGTGACTTTTAATAATTCACTTGAATTACAATAAGTTAAATTTAGGCATGATATTTGAAAGAAGAAAAGAAAACCAGGGGAATTCCCTTTACAGTGATTTTAATCTCAATAGAAGGGTGGAAGAATGTATTCGGACAAAGAAGATATCATGATTGATGAAACGGAAGAATCATCCTCGGAATCCATGAAAGCCCCCTCAAAAGGGCTGGGGAAGAAGATGATGATCATTTTGGGAGGGATCATTGTGCTTCTTGTTGCCGGGGGATATGTGGGATATTCCAAGCTGTTTGTTGAGAAGGGCAAGACCCAACACGCCAATTCCAAAGAAGAAAAAGCCCGGGAAAAAATAATCCTTTATTCTATGGATCCTTTCATACTGAACCTTTCCGACCCGGGAAGACATTTAAAAGTGGCGGTCCAGTTTGAAATGAGGCGGGAAGAGGACGAACCGAAAGTTAAAGAAATTTCCCCCAAATTAAGAGACGTCATCATTATGCTGTTAAGCAGTAAAACGACGGATTCCGTTTCTTCCCCTGAGGGGAAATTTCAACTGAAAGATGAAATTTTACTCCGGGCGAATCAGGCTATGGAAAAGGATGTTTTTAAAAACGTTTATTTTACGGATTTTGTGATGCAATGAACAACCTTCTTTCGCAAGATGAAGTGGATGCCCTGTTAAAGGGTATGGATTCAGGGGAAATAGAAACAGAGTCCAATACCGAGCCCTCCTACGGGGTGAGGACTTTTGATTTTACCTGTCATGAGCGCGTCATTCGAGGCCGGATGCCGGGCCTGGAAATGGCCAACGAACGGTTTGGTCGGGTTTTTCGCAATTCCGTTTCCGGCATTCTTATGAAGTTTGTTGATGTTTCCATCCACGGCCTCGATTTGATCAAATTCGGGGAATTTATGAGGACGCTTCCCCTTCCCTCGAGTATCAATATTTTTAAAATGGAACCCTTGAAAGGATTTGCCCTGGTTGTGTTTGAAGCCCCGATGGTTTTTGCCTTTATCGATCAATTTTTCGGCGGGGGGAGTAAACCCTGGGTAAAAAGTGAAGGGCGGTATTTTACCGCTATTGAACAAAAAGTCATCAAGAAGATTGTGGATACCGCTTTGAACGATTTGGCCAAGGCCTGGGAAGGGATCTTGCCCCTGAAACCGGAACATGTCGGTTCGGAAATGAATCCGCAATTTGTCACCATTGTCACCCCTTCGGAGGCGGTCATCCGGATTGAAATCCAAATCGAGATAGAAGATTTTATCGGTAAGATGTTTTTCTGTATTCCCTACTCCATCATTGAACCGGTTAAAGATAAGTTGTTTTCCGGGATTCGAACCAACTTCATGTCCAACGATCAACGATGGATCGCCCGTTTAAAGGATGTGTTAAAAGATTCCTATGTTGATCTCCAGGTGGATATTGGAAAGGTGGAATTATCTCTCCGAGAATTGGTCCACATGGAAAAGGGGAATGTGATCCCGTTGCAGACCTCCGTTTCCGATGAATTGACTATTCGCGTGGAGGGGGTTCCCAAGATGAAAGGAACCGCCGGTTTCAGCCGAGGGAATCAAGGCATCAGGATAACAAAAATCTTTGAGAAAGTTTGAGGGCAGATATGGAACAAAAACCGGAACTGATGGAACAGGAAATCAATTTTGAAGAGCTTAACGACAACAAACCATCAGGACCCCCGCGCGATCTGGAGTTTCTCCTGGATATTCCCTTGTCGATTTCCGTAGAACTGGGGAGGACCAGAATGCTGATCAATGATCTTTTGCAATTAGGTCAGGGTTCAGTGGTCGAACTGGACAAACTGGCCGGAGAACCGATGGAAATCTATGTGAACAACCGGTTGATTGCCCGGGGTGAGGTGGTCGTGGTCAATGAAAAGTTTGGGGTCAGACTGACCGATATCATCAGCCCCTCTGAAAGGATCAGGCAACTGAAATGATTGAGGGTTCTTTGTCCTTTATCACGGCCCTGGTAGGATTGGTTCTGTCCGTGGTCATCCTTGGGTTTTTATACCGGAGGAAGCAAAAGCATTCCCATATCATCCAGTTGGTGGCTTATCAATCGCTGGGTTCCAAAAAAGGGGTGGCCGCCCTTCAGGTGGGAAGCGAGATCCTGGTGGTCGGCGTCATGCCCAACGGCTTTCGGGTTTTAAAAACCATGGAAGCCCAAGAGGTGATAGAGAACAGGGATGCCCCTTATTCCGAAAGACTGGAGAAGCTCAGAAAGCTCAAAGAGGAAATCGATGAATAACCTCCCGGATATCAGCAAGGGTCTTGATTTCAATAATCCTGTTTTATCCATCTTTTTTATTATCAGTCTCCTGTCTCTTCTCCCGGCTGTTCTGGTCATGCTCACCTCCTTTACCCGAATTGTGGTGGTTCTGGCTTTGTTACGACAAGGATTGGGTGGGCACCAAATTCCGCCCAATCCGGTCGTGATCGGCCTTTCTTTATTTTTGACCCTATTTATTATGTCTCCGACCATCAGCGCCATTAATACCGATGCCTTTCAACCGTATTCGGAGAAGAAAATTACCATGACCGAGGCCTTTCATCGGGCCGAGTTCCCCATTAAGAAGTTCATGCTCAAACAGACCCGGCAAAAAGATATCGCCCTTTTTATCAAGCTTTCCAGGGAAAAGGTGCCGGCACAGCCCGGGGATGTCCCTTTGAAGATATTGATCCCGGCTTTTGCCATCAGTGAGTTAAAGACGGCCTTTGAGATCGGTTTTTTGATCTTTCTCCCTTTTCTGGTCATTGATATGGTGGTGGCCAGTATTTTATTATCCATGGGTATGATGATGCTTCCCCCGGTCATGATATCGCTGCCTTTTAAATTGCTGTTATTTGTTTTGGTGGACGGCTGGAATTTATTAATCGGTTCCCTTGTCAGGACGTTTCTATGAGTGTTGAATCCTTAAAGGAGATATTCGGGAATTTGTTTATGACGATTCTCATCACCGCCGGGCCGGTCCTGCTGGTCAGCTTATTGGTAGGCTTGATCATCAGTTTTTTTCAAGCCGTGACCCAGATCCAGGAATTTACGTTAACCTTTGTCCCCAAAATCATCGCCGTCGGTGTTTGTTTTTATTTGATGCTACCCTGGATGGCCCGGATCGTTACGCAGTATACCACGAATATAATTGAAAATATCCCCATGTACATAAAATAGAAATCAAAACCGAACGGGTCACCCCACAGTGCCTCCGTCGTAAGGAATCTTGACCTTGGAAAGCACTTTTGTTTTAGCCAGATATTTTTCCAATTTTCTCATCCTCCTGATCCGTCTTGGGGTCATCTTATTTCTGCTGCCTTTCTGGAGCGGAAAACAATTTCCCAAGACCTTTAAGATCGGGATTGTCTTAGCCGTCGCCTATGTGCTGGCCCCGGTGGTTCCTATGGAAATACGAAACCAGGATATTTTGATGGTCCTCATTCAAGAATTGCTTTTAGGGGCGATCCTGGGCTTTTCCGCAAGAATCATTTTTGCAGCCGTAGAATTGGCCGGAACCTTGATCAGTGATTCCATGGGCGTTTCCATCGCCACCGTATTCAATCCGGAGATGGGACAGTCCACCGAAATTTCCACCATATTAGGACTCCTGGCCATGCTGCTTTTTTTGGCCTTGGATCTTCATCACGACCTGATTGCCATCATTGCCAAAAGCTACGAGGTGTTGCCGGTGGGGCGGATACGGATTGACAATCTCTTGGTTAAAGGCCTTTCCATCGGCGGGCAGGTATTGGTCTTGGCCGTTAAGATCGCCGCCCCGGTCCTGGTGGGAATGATTATCGTCAATGTCCTGATGGGGTTTATTTACAAGGCCGCCCCCCAGGTAAACATTTTTTTTGTCAGCCTTCCGGTCTATGTATTCATCGGACTGGTGATTTTATTTTTGTCTACCCCCTTATTGATTAATTTTCTTGGAGCCCAATTTTCAGGCTTAAAAGAAGAGATCAACCAAATTCTTATACTGGCGAAAGGGTGATCCGTTCAAAATGGCCGAGAACCAGGACAGAACCGAAAAAGCGACCCCGCGAAAGCGGCAAAAGGCCCGGGAAAAAGGGCAGGTTCCCAGAAGCCGCGACCTGGTTTCTATCGCTAATATCGGGGGGATCCTCTTGGTGTTCTACTTCGGGATTAAACCATTTTGGGAAAAGATGAGTCGAGTCACGGCCTCTTTGTTGAGCTTGCAGTACGGGAAAGACCCTTTTGCGGTTTTTCAAATGGTCACGGTCGAAACGGTCGGGGTTCTCCTTCCCTTTTTTCTGGTTATCCTGACCGCTTCAATCGGAATCAATGTCATTCAGGGGGGGGTGGTCTTAAAACCCATCAAGGTTGAAATCAAAAAAATAAATCCCCTGTCGGGTTTTAAAAACATCTATTCCATCAACGGGTTGACGGAAGCCTTCAAAAACATGATCAAGTTTATAGTGGGGATCTTCCTGATTTACCATTTCATCAAGAAGAGCCTGGAGCTCTTTCCCCTGTTGATGAACTTGGAATTGTTGGAATTGACCAAAGCAACAGGCGGACTGATCTTGAAGGCTTTTGTCTATGGATTCTTTTTTTATCTGGTTCTGGCGGTTCTGGATTATTTTATGCAAAAACAAAAGTTTGAACGATCTTTACGGATGAGCAAGCACGAGATCAAGGAAGAAACCAAAGAGGTGGAAGGCAACCCGTTGATTAAATCCCGCATCCGGAGTCTGCAGCGGGAAATGGCCCGGCGGCGCATGATGGAAGAGGTGCCCAAGGCCACCGTAGTTATTACCAACCCTCAACACCTGGCGGTGGCCCTTCGCTACCGGGAGAAGGAAATGGGGGCCCCGAAGGTGGTGGCCAAAGGGGCCGGGTTGGTGGCCCAAAAGATTAAGGAAACAGCCCGCAGATACGGAATTCCCATTGTGGAAGACAAGCCGTTGGCCCGGCTGTTGTTCACTTTGGATCTGAACACCTATATTCCCCCGGATTTCTATAAAGCCGTGGCCAAGATCATTGCCCACATTTATAAAATAAGGAAAACGGCCTGATGCGTTCCGTTTATAAGATCAAAAATTTTGGTTGGAATCGGAGGAATCCGGTATGAGTATTTTTACCCGGTTGCAGAACAAGGAAGGGATCTTCGTCGCTATTGCCCTGATCGGGGTGTTGGGGCTTATGCTCCTCCCGCTGCCTCCGCTCGCCTTGGATTTTTTTCTTTCCATGTCGATCGCTCTTTCGGTGGTCATCTTGATTACCTCCATTTTTGTAAATAAGCCTCTGGATTTCTCCATATTCCCATCCCTTTTGTTATTAACGACCTTGTTCCGTCTTTCTTTAAATATTGCCACGACTAAATTGGTTTTATTGAGGGGCAACGAAGGGATAGATGCCGCCGGGCAAGTCGTAAAATCCTTCGGCAATTTTGTCGTCAGTGGAAATTATACCGTCGGGATCATTATTTTCACCATCATCGTCGTGATCAATTTTGTGGTCATAACCAAGGGTGCCGGAAGAATTGCCGAAGTGGCCGCCAGGTTTACCCTGGATGCCATGCCGGGGAAGCAGATGGCCATTGATGCCGACCTCAACAGCGGTCTTATCGATGAAACCGAAGCCAGGCGACGGAGATCCATCATTTCACAGGAAGCGGATTTTTATGGGGCCATGGACGGGGCCAGCAAATTTGTTCGCGGCGATGCCATTGCCGGACTGGTGATCACCGGCATCAACATCCTTGGGGGGTTTATTATCGGAGTCCTGCAATTGGGTTTACCGTTCGGCGAGGCGGCGAAGACCTATACTCTTTTAACGGTGGGGGACGGATTGGTTTCTCAAATACCGGCACTCCTCGTTTCTTCCGCCGCCGGTATCGTGGTCAGTCGGGCCGGTTCGGAGTCCGATCTTGGGAAAGACCTGACCCGGCAATTATTGGTCAATCCCAAAACCTTGGCCACGACCTCCGCGGTATTATTTGTTTTCGGCCTAATTCCCGGTCTGCCTCATGTCCCATTTCTGATGATTTCGGCCATAATGGGCGGCATGGCTTTTTTCTTAAAAGAACAGGATTCAAAATCCCTTCAGGAGGAACAATCGGCAGGTCTGAAAGAGGAACCCCAGATCGAATCTTTCCTGGAAGTGGATCCGTTGACACTCGAAATCGGATACGGATTGATTCCCCTGGTCGAAGGTGAAGGAGAACTTCTGAATAAAATAAAAGGGATGCGGAGGCAGTTGGCCGGCGATCTTGGGTTTGTGGTTCCACCCATCCACATCAAAGACAATCTTCAGCTTCGACCTCATGAATATTTCCTGCTCGTTAAGGGGATAGAAATAGCCAGGGGAGAGATCCTGAGCGACCATTGGCTGGCGGTGGGCACCGGAGATGCAGAAAAGATAAACGGGGTGCCGACCAAAGAGCCGGCTTTTGGACTGCCAGCCTTATGGATTGAAGCCAAAGAGATTGAAAAGGCACAAATGGCCGGTTACATGGTGGTTGATCTGGCAACGGTTATTGCCACCCATATAACCGAACTCCTGAAAAAGCACGGGTGGGAACTGCTGACCCGGAGCGAAGTTCAAAGTCTATTGGACCGAACCGCCAAAACCTATCCCAAAATCGTCGATGAATTGATTCCCTCCCATATGACGCTTGGAGGCGTTCAAAGGGTATTGCAAAATCTCCTTAGGGAACAGGTGCCCATCAAAGACCTGGTCACTATTTTGGAAACCTTGTTGGATTTTTCTCCTTCTGTAAAAGAAATGGATCAGTTGACCGAGCATGTCCGGCAAAGCCTTTCCAGATACCTGACCAAACAGTATGAGGGTCAGGACGGCCATATTCCCGTTTTGGTCTTGGATCCGAGGTTTGAAAAACCCATCTATGAAAGCATCCAGAGCGGAGGAAGTATCAGTCCCGACCTGATCAGCAAGCTGTTGAGGGCCATGGAGAAAATTTTGGGGAAAGGGGTCAAGTCCGAGGCTCAGCCCGTTTTGGTGTGTTCGGCACACATTCGAAGGTTCATAAGGAGATTCGCCGACAAGTTTTTACCGTCGGTGGCCGTGTTATCCAATGCCGAGATCTCGCCGTCGGCGAAATTATATACTTTAGGGATGGTACGTTATGAAGATTAAAAAATTTCAAGCAGCCAGTTTCCGAGAAGCCCTGAGCCGGGTAAAAAAAGAATTGGGTCAAGAGGCGGTAATTTTATCCTCGGAAGAAATTAAAGGGTCAAGATCAAAAGTGGAAGTGGTGGCCGCCATCGAACAGGACCTTGAGCGGGAAGAACTCTTCAACGATTCCCTGCTGAAAACAGGGTCGGGAACTGAAAAAGAAGGGGAGGTACGGTCCGACAAAGTATCCCTGTCGGCCGGCCGTCCTGTTTTCAAAAAGGAACCGGCTCCTGTCTATCACGAACAGGTCCTTCAGGAACTTCATCAATTACGGAAAAGCCTGGAGGCCTTGAAGGACAAAGGGTATGAAGTCTCTTTACCCAAAGAAAAGAGACGGATGTTCCATTATCTGAAGGATCGGTTTATCCGGGAAGACCTGTCTTTGCAATTGACCGAAAAGGCCGCGGATTTGAACGACCTAGCCGGGTTAATCCAAAATGATCTGGAAATGGGTTGGGATTGGTCGGAAAGGAAAGTGATCGTGTTAATCGGTTCCACCGGGGTGGGTAAAACGACTACTGCGGCCAAGCTATGCGGTCAGGCCATTAAGCAGAACAAGAAGGTCGGCTTGATCAGTCTGGATACTTTTCGAATCGGGGCCGTTGAACAAATCCGGATTTACTCCAGGATTTTGGGCGTTCCCTTAATCATTGCTTCCTCACCGGAAGAGGTAGAAAACGGGCTGAAAAAACTGGAAGACCGTGATCTGATCCTCATTGATACCACCGGAAGGAATCCCAAAGACCGAACGGGTCTGAACGAATTACAAAAAATCTATGCCTTGGGAATTCCCATGGAAACCCATCTCCTGATCAGCGGAAGCAGCAGTGAACCCTTTATGAACGAATCCTTTTCCCATTACCGGAACCTCCCCGTCAATTGGATCGCTTTTACCAAGATGGACGAGGCGGTCGGATATGGATCCGTTTATAACCTGTCGGTCTTGGCCAGGAAACCGATAGCCTATCTGACTTGCGGTCAAAAAGTTCCTAATGATATTGAATTTTGCAATCCCGTTCAACTGACTGATTTAATTTTAGATCATCAGAAACTTAATCAGTTTAGAGAAATCAATCCAACTCATTAAGGAAGTGTTCATGAAACCTATTCGAACCATCACCATAACCAGCGGAAAGGGAGGGGTGGGAAAAACCAATGTGGCCGCCAGTCTGGCCATTGCCCTGGCCCAATTAGGGGAAAGGGTCTTGATCTTTGATGCCGATCTTGGATTAAGTAATGTGGATGTATTACTGGGCCTAGTAGCCCCATATAATATTCAACACGTCCTTAACGGTCAGAAACAATTAAAAGACGTCATTGTAGAAGGACCTCAGGGTATCAAGATATTGCCGGCCAGTTCCGGAGTCCAGGAAATAACCCAGCTGGATGAATTTCAACGGCTTAAATTATTGGAAGAATTTGACTCCTACCAAGGAGAGATCGATACCCTGATCATTGATACCGGGGCCGGTATTTCTTCCAATGTCGCTTTCTTCTGCATTTCAGCTCAAATTATCATCGTGGTTATTTCACCTGAGCCCACCGCTTTAACGGACGGTTATGCTCTGATTAAATTATTATATACCTCATACCAGGAGAAAAAATTCAAAATCCTGGTTAACGAGGCGCAAGACGCCTCCGAGGCCTTTATGGTTTTCAAACGGCTTTCCGTGGCGGCCGAAAAATTTTTACAGGTTTCGCTGGATTATCTGGGATTCATTTCCAAGGATGATTCCATTCAAAAAGCGGTCAGGGCTCAGAAATCGTTTCTGGATGTGTATCCCGAGTCCCAGGCCTCCAAAAACATCCAATTGATTGCCAGCATATTAAAGGAAAGTCCGACGGATCCCATCAAAGGCAGTTTGCAGTTTTTTTTAAGCGATCTGGTTGGGGAAGCGAGAGATGTACGGTTATAATATCAAAATGTCTTCCCAGGAAAAAGAAAAAATCATCAGAGATTTTTTGCCGGTGGTCCGCTATACGGCCTACCGTTTGTCCTGGCGACTGCCACCGCAACTCTCGGTGGACGATCTGATCAGTGTCGGATTGAACGGGCTGTTCGATGCCCTGGAAAGATTTGAACAAGGAAAGGTTAAATTAAAAACCTACGCCCAGTATCGGATCAAGGGGGCCATGTTGGATGAATTGCGGGCCGTAGAATGGATTCCCCGCTCCAGGAAGAAAAAAATCAATATCCTCAAAGAAACTCACAAAAAATTAGAGAAAGAACTGAAACGGTTTCCGGAGGATGAGGAGGTGGCCGCCGCCCTTGAAATTTCTCTTGATGAATATTATCACATCCTCGAAGAATCCAAAGGCGGGATCACCCTCAAGTTTGAGGATTATGAGACGTTATCAGACGGGCATCCTATCAATTTGATGGATAATATTGAAGATCCCAATGAAAAAAATCCTTATAATCTCCTGGCGGAGATGGATCAGAAAAAAGAAATGGCCCGTCTGATCGATGAATTGCCGGAAAAGGAGAAAATGGTTCTTTCTTTATATTATTGGGAAGAATTGACCATGAAAGAAGTCGGGGCGGTTTTGGGTTTAACCGAATCACGGGTCTGCCAATTGCACAACCAGGCCTTAATCCGATTAAAAAATAAAATAGGCAAAGAGATCTAATCGCTTCCGGCTGCGGACCGGGGCTTTAGGCCTCAACCCTAAAAAGACCAAAGGAGGCAAATAGACCGCATGGATCGTAAAATGAAAATATTGATCGTGGATGATTTTTCCACCATGAGAAGAATCATTAAGAATTTATTAAAACAAATTGGTTTTGAAAATATTGAAGAGGCGGAAGACGGACAGCATGCCTTTTCTAAACTTAAAAATGAAAAATATCATTTTATAGTTTCCGATTGGAATATGCCTAACATGACCGGGATTGAGTTGCTGCAACAGGTACGCAAGGACCCTGAATTAAAGGGATTGCCTTTTTTGATGGTCACGGCCGAATCGGAGAAGGATAAGGTTGTTGAGGCCATCAAGGCCGGGGTTAACAACTATATTGTTAAACCCTTTACGACTGAAATCTTGAAGGAAAAAATGGAAAAAATATTGGAAAAAATGGCCGGCAATTCCTAACAGCAGAATAAAATAAAGGATACGGTGGAAAGGATAAGATATGATGATGCAAGGAAAAACCGACAGCAGGGCTTTGATCTCGGGAGGTGCCAAGGATGAAAAATTGTTCGAAATGGAAAAAGCGGTTGCCTTGATTTTCAACAAAGCTTTTGAAGAAGGGAGCAAGGCCAAAGGATTTATTGAAGTCTTAGGAGACGTCCAGGCCTTGTTGGAGTCGCTTATTCTGGGAGATATCAAGACAGCGGAAAAATATTTGGTGAAATTTTCAGCACTGCGTGGGCAAGCACTTTTTGTCGAAGTAGGTAAAATAACAAGAAAACTCCATAATTCTATTCGGGAGTTTCAAGAGAGTATCAGTCCCCGCCTGAAAAATCTCCCGGTGAATGAACTTCCCGAGGCAAACGATAAACTGCAATGGGTGATTAACCGGACCGAAGAGGCTGCCAGCCGAACCATCAGCCTGGTGGAAAAACATCTGGGAAATCAGGAAAATTCAACCCAACGGATACACCAGTTGGAGGGTGTTTTAAAGAAAAGCGGCCTAATCGACGATTCGAGTTTTAAGGTTTTGGATTCTCTTAAAGCCATGAATCTCGAGTTGCCCAAGGATTTGATGGAAATATTGATCGCCCAAGATTTTCAGGATCTTACCGGTCAAATTATCAAAAAGGTGATTCATTTGATCGCTGATATTGAAAGCCAGTTGGTCCAGATTCTCAAGATATTCGGGGTAAAATTGGAATCCGATTCTTCTCCCGGCATCTTACATGGACCTCAAATCAAGAAAAACGAACAGGCGGCTTCGGATCAATTGGAAGTCGATGCCATTTTAAACCAGTTTGGTTTTTAAGGGCGAAAGGGATTGGTTTCCCTGAAGTATGGACTTAATATCTTTAAAAAAAATCGATGTTGAGCTGAGGGTTAAAAAGATAAAACCCGATCAGTTCTTTTCCAACAAAAAGAAGAAACCAAAACCTCAGGAAAAGGAAGAAAAAAATAAAAATAGAATAGACGTGAGGATCTGAAAATGAATTCTTCAAAAGGCATCCTGGAAAAATGGTTGGAAAATCCCTGGAAGGTCCAGAAAAAATTTACCTTGGAGGTACTTGAAATAAATAGTATCGCCGAAAAACTTTTTTTGCGGATAGACCATAAAATAAAGGCCCTTAAAACCATTGAAGCCCAGGCTGATCAGAAAATTGCCATTTTGGACGGTTTGATAACCAAGTTTAAAAAAATAAATTGTTCTTCCGAACCTATAGGGGCCGGTGAGGATGGGCGGCAGAAGGAAGTTCAATCCCTGGCAGGCAAGGGATTCAATTCCGAACAGATCGCCAGAATTTTGAATCTGCCTTCCGGTGAGGTGGAATTAATGTTGAACCTGGTCCATTAAGGGAATATAAAAATTTTCCCGGATAGGAAATCTTTTCCGTATTTTTTGAGGTTTTTCCTGACCGGGATTCAATGGGGCAGAAAAAAGGTCCTGTTTTATTTGCTTTTACCCTTACAGCGGAACAGGTTCAAAGGACAGTCTTTCGGGGTTTTTATTTTTTCACCGGTATCCTTTGATTCCTTGACCCCCTGAATCCTTTTTTTGGTATCGATGTTGCATGGGAGTTAAATATGTCTAAAGCCATCTTCATAGCCCTTTCCGGTGCAGTGCTGAAAGAAAACCAGTTAGAGATTATTTCTCAAAACCTGGCCAATAGTAATTCGTTGGCTTATAAAAAATTGAACCTTTCTTTTAAGGACTATATGATCAGCCCGGAAAGTGAACAAGAGGGCAAAACCATGAGCGAACTGGGGGCGACCGTAACCGATTTTTCAGGCGGCGCCATGACTCCAACCGGAAATCCTTTTGATATCGCCTTGGAGGGAAGCGGGTTTATCGCTCTCGAGAATAATCAAGTTACCCGGAGAGGAGACTTGAAAAGGAACGAAGAAGGCTATCTCACGACCCAAAAGGGAATTAAGGTGCTGGGACTCGGCGGTCCCATCCAGATCCCCGAAGGGAAACTGGAGATCGGCCCGAAAGGGGAAGTAACCGTTAATCAAAACCAGACTGATACGATAAAGATAGTCGATTTTTCCGACAAGCAAACCTTAACCCGCTTGGGAGAAGACCTTTTTCAAACCTCTCAAAAAGGGATTACGGCCAAGGCCTTTATTAAACAAGGGCATTTGGAAGGCTCGAACGTAGAGGTCGTCAAAGAAATGACTCGGATCATTACCACCTTAAGAGAATTTCAAGCTTTTCAAAAAATTATACAGGGTCTTGACGAAGCGAGTTCGAAAATGAGCGAAGTGGCACGAATTTAATCCAGGAAAGGGAAAAGAACCATGATTCGATCTTTATTCATAGCCGCCACGGGCATGGAAGCCCAGAAAATAAACATTGATGTCATCGCCAATAACCTGGCGAATGTCAACACGGTCGGATATAAAAGAAGCCGGGCCGATTTCCAGGAATTGATCTATCAGGACATGAAGACTCCGGGCACCCTGTCGGCTGAAGGGAGCCAGGTACCGACGGGAATTCAATTGGGGCTGGGGGTCAAACCGGTGGCGGTACAAAAGATTTTTTTACAGGGGGATTTTATAGAAACCGGAAACAATCTGGATATGGTGATTGAAGGGGATGGGTTTTTTCAAATCTCCAAACCCGACGGAGAGATCGCCTATACCCGGTCCGGCGCCTTTAAAATGGACAGTGGGGGACGGATTGTAAACTCCGACGGTTATGCTCTGGAACCGGCTATCACCATTCCGTCCAATACCCAAAGCATTACCATCGCCTCCGACGGGAAGATCTCTGGGGTTCAATCCGGTAGCACGGCCTCCTCGCAGATCGGACAGATAGAGTTGGCCCGGTTTATGAATCCGGGAGGACTTAAATCCACCGGGAAAAGTCTTTTTTCGCCTACCGATTCTTCCGGAGATCCGACTACAGGAAATCCGGGATCCGATGGTCTGGGAACGATCAACCAGGGATATATTGAAATGAGCAATGTCAATATTGTTGAGGAAATGGTCAATATGATCATCAGCCAAAGGGCTTATGAGGTCAACTCCAAGGCCGTCCAGGCCTCGGACGAGATGCTTCAAACCGCCAATAATCTGAAGAGGTCGTGAGGGAGGGGCTAAGCGTGAGACGGTTTAAAAGGCCATTTGCCCGGATTTGTTTATTAACCCTGATGGGTTTCTTGACCCTCGACTGCCTCGCCATATCGGCCCGGACATTATCCTGGGAACCCAGAGAGGTGGTAAAAAAATATTTATTGACGCATTATCCCTGGGCGGAAATAGAGATTATGGACCTCTCCACAGGAGATACCCTTCCTAATGACCCCCCGAAAAGGATTCACTTAATCAGCGGCCCTTTGGGAAGGGCTGTTTTTTCCCTAGTGTTCAAGTCAGGAGAAAAAGCGATTGTTCATGCTCACATCAGGGCTTTGGATTGGGTGGTCACTTCCCGAAGACCGTTAAAACATCACCAAGTCATTCAAAAAGAGGATATCTACCTGGCCTTGACGGATGTCAGACGGATGCCCAAAGGTTCCCTTGCCCATCTGGAAGATGTCTGGGGGAAAACGATGAACCGGTCCTTGGGGGTGAATATGCCTTTCTCGGAAAGCCTCATAGGTGACATCCCCCTGATCAAAAAAGGACAGCGGGTCACCTTGGTTGCATCTGCCGTGGGTTTAAAAATCACCACCCTGGGGGTTGCTCGAGAAGACGGTTTTCCCGGGCAGCAAATCAGAGTCGTCACCTTGAGTTCCAAGAGAAACATATGGGGCATCCCGTTAGATGAAAACTGTGTTCGGGTCGACTATTAGAACTGGAACGGTCTGTTTTTGATATTTTTTCCCAGAAAGGATGAAATCATTACTCCATGGATAAAACCGGTTATCTAAAAGGGATCATTGGTTGGATGGGGGTTCTTTTGTTGGTTGCCGCCTGCGCCACGACTAACCCCGAAGTTTCCAAGGAGATGCCCCCTAATTATATTCAGAAAGAAAATAAAACCGAGCTCTCCTCCCCAGGGTCTTTATGGAGAGAGTCGAACGGATTGTTTGAGGATCGGAAAGCAAGAACCATCAACGACCTGGTCACCATAAAAATTGAGGAAAGCACCTCGGCCTCAAACGAGGCGGAAACAGGAACCAGCCGTGACTCAGCCATGGACAACAGTGTTACGAACTTTTTTGGAATTCCTTTGAGTTACAATTTAGGCAATGCCTTCGGTAAGGGAATGTCGGGAGTTACTTTAACCCCTACGATCGCCGGATCCTCGTCCAATGATTTTACGGGAAAAGGCAGTACCTCCCGGACAGGAAATTTTACGGCCACCATAACGGCCAGGGTTGTTGAGGTACTGCCGAACGGGAATTTGGTTATAGAGTCCAGAAAAGATATTAATATCAACCGGGAGAAAGAGGTTCTGATTTTGAGAGGGGTTATCCGGCCGGACGATATCGCCAGTGATAATACCATCTACAGCGGTTATATTGCCAATGCCCAAATGATTTATACGGGAGACGGTGTGCTTTCCGATAAACAGGGACAAGGCTGGCTCGTCAAACTTATGGATTGGGCATGGCCTTTTTAAAGGAAAAAATGATGGTCCGATTCCGGTTGACGATGAACTATCGTTATCTGATTATTCTTTTTGTGCTTTTGGGGATGGGGGGTTTTAAGCCTTCTTGCGTCCTGGCCGAACGCATAAAAGACATCGCCAGTCTGGAGGGGGCCCGTGAGAATCAATTGCTGGGATACGGGTTGGTGGTCGGATTAAATGGTACCGGAGATAAAGGGTTGGCCACCATGCAAAGTATTACCAATATGTTGGGCAGGATGGGTATATCCGTCAAAGCGAAAGACATCCAGGCTAAAAATGCCGCGGCGGTGATTGTAACAGCCGTTTTGCCCCCCTTTCCCAAACCGGGAATCAAGATTGATGCGGTTGTCTCGGCCATGGGAGATGCCAAAAACCTGCAGGGGGGTACCCTTCTCCTGACCCCGCTTAAGGGACCCGATCAGAAGGTCTATGGTTTAGCCCAGGGGCCGGTCTCCCTGGGGGGATTCGGGGCCGCCACCGGAGGATCATCGGTGCAAAAAAATCATCCCACTGCCGGAAGGATCCCAAATGGGGCCATTATTGAAAAGGGATTGGATATCCCTCTAACTAGGGGGAACGACATCCATATCGTCCTCCACAGCCCCGACTTTACCACGGCCTTCCAGATCTCCAGGACGATTAACCGGAAATTAGGCGGAGACTTCGCTGAGGCCATGGACCCCTCTCTGGTAAAAATCAGGCTCCCCGAAGATTTTTTAGGAGGAGCTATGGGATTTATTACCCAGATTGAATCCCTGGATGTTTCCATGGACACCTTGGCCAAGGTCATCATCAACGAAAGGACCGGTACCGTAGTCATGGGAGAGAGGGTTCGAATATCCCCGGTGGCCATCTCCCATGGAAACCTGACCATTGAAGTGTCCACCGATTATAAGGTTTCTCAGCCGGCCCCTTTTGCTCCCAATAATGCCCAGACTGTTGTAGTCCCTCAGACCAAAATGGATGTGAAAGAGCAGAAGACTGCCTTGGTCGAAGTATCCGGTATAACCCTTGGGGAAGTGGTCAGGGCCCTTAATTCCCTGGGTGTAACCCCCAGAGATCTTATTGCCATCGTTCAGGCCCTTAAAAGCGCCGGGGCCCTCAAGGTCGAATTGGAGATCATATGATTAATGATGCTCTTACCATCCCCGTTACCTTGAATCGCTGGGTAGGCCGACCGATCGGAGTAACAGGGGCAGTGGACCCAGTCGACTCAGGGAATTCAGACCAAAACAAGACCCGTTTGAAGGGAGTGGTTAAAGAGGTTGAAGCCCTTTTTATTTATGAATTATTAAAAGAGATGAGGCAGACAACTCAAGACGGTTTTTTGGGAAAGGGCATGGGAAACGATATTTACGGCAGCCTTTTTGATATGGAACTGGCCAGACAGTTTGCTGAACGGGGACTGGGCCTTGGAGAATTAATTCTGAAGCAAATGGAGGACCGGGTTGGGAAGGGGATGACCTACTCCATACCATCACCAAAGGATCAAAAACTAAGTTCCCTGAATGAGGAAAAGCCTCCGGTTTCTTCATCGGTTCGATCCCAGGAAAGCAGGGATTTGGAGGGGGTCGATCCTATCTCTCAGCATAACTCCCCGGTCGACGGGCAAATAAGCTCAGCCTTTGGATGGAGAGAGGATCCATTTTCCGGGCAAAAAGAATTTCATGCCGGAATTGATATTACCGCCCGGTCAGGACAGGCCATATTCCCAATCAACAAAGGGCGAGTGATTTTCAGCGGGTTGACACAAGGTTATGGAAATACAGTGGTTATAGACCATGAAGATGGTTTGGTCAGCAAATATGGTCATAATTTGACCAACCTGGTTTCTTTGGGAGAAGAAGTCAACCCCGGTCAGGTTATTGCCCTGGTAGGGAGCACCGGGAGATCCACCGGACCGCACCTCCATCTGGAGGTTCAATATGAGGGGAAGAGGGTAAATCCATTAAAATGGGTCAAAAATGAACAGGATCCCGTCGGATGACAAGAAAATTGTTTTATCGAACCGATTATCTTTATTTTATGGTATACTCATGACCGCATTAATAGATTTTATTAAAGAAATGGTCCGAAAATGTCGATACAGTATCAAGAATAAACATTATTTTAATGGAGGACGGTCATGAAAATTGAAGGGAGTAGACCACCCGAGAACCAGGAGGTCCTTCTGCGGGCTCAGAAATTGGGCAAACAGGAAACGCAATCGGGCTCCAACGAAAGCCCACAACGGGCCAGACAAAACGATCAGGTCCATCTTTCGGCAAAAGCCAAAGAGATGGAAGAATTAAAGCAGGTTATCCAACAAATGCCGGAGATACGTACGGATAAAGTTGAGACCTTAAAAAAGGCCATTCAAGAAGGGCAATATAAAGTTGATTCCCTACAGATCGCCGGAAAAATATTAGAAGAAATTTAAATGCGACTGCTTGAGGCTATTCAAAAAATCCTGGTGGAGCAAGTTCAGGGATGCCGACTGTTGTTGGAGCTTTTACAAAGGGAAAAGGTTTGTCTTTTGGACCTCCAGATGGATAGAATCGAGGCCCTTACTAAAGAAAAAGACATCCTGATTCTGAAACTGAGGCTTCTGGAAGAAGAAAGAAAAAGGCTTCTGGATCAATTTATCCGTGAAAATCCTCAATACTATTCTACTGAAGAACCGAATTTTCAGAAAATAAGTCTCCGGAAACTGGCCGAAGTAACCGGAGAACCTTTATTTCTGGACTTGCGTTCCAAACTGATTTCCTTGTCCCAGAGTATTAAAGAGTTGAATGACTTAAATAAGGTTATGATAGATCGAACCTTGGGTTTTCTAAAAAAGAACAACCAGTTTTTAGGACTGTTCTATCCAGGGAGCTCCAGGGGTGAAAAAGGCCGACTCCTTTCCAGGGAAATGTAAATGAGTTTAATGGGCATCTTTGATATCGGGCAAAAGGCCTTAATGGTCAGTCAGACCCAGCTCAATGTCACCAGTCATAATATCGCCAATGCCGCTACTCCCGGCTATAACCGGCAGGAAGTGATCTTGGAAGTATCCACCCCGGCAACCCTTGGTCAAGGAGGGGTTTCGATCGCCCAAATCAGAAGATATTACGACAAGTTGATTCAAAACCAGATTGTCGGCAGCCAGCAGGATTACGGGAAATCCTATACCCTAAGCCAAACCCTGACCGCAATCGAACAACTTTTTAATGAAGCCCAGGATTTGGGATTGGCCGATCCTTTAAATGAATTTTTTGCGGCCTGGCAAGAAGTGGCTTCCAATCCGGAGGGTCTGACGGAAAGGAATTCGCTTTTGCAAAAGGCCGACACCTTGGTCCTTTCCGCCCAAAGCATGGAACAGGGAATCACCGATATCTTAAGAAGTACCGAGGAGGGGATTTCCGATCTAACCAGTCAGATCAATGCTATGGGTTTCAAGATCAGTCAATTAAACAATCAGATAGCCCAGGTTGAGGCCGGTTCGACCACGAATACGGCCAATGATTTGAGGGATCAGCGAGATGAACTCTTGAAGGATTTGAGCAAGCTGGTCGAGGTGTCTTACTGGGAGGATAAAAGCAATGGATCCCTGACGGTGAACATCGGAATGAAAACGCTGGTCAGCGGCAATAGCGTCAATACCCTTTCGGCGGTCTATAATACCGAGGGCAATTATCTCCTTAAACTGGATGGACAAGACATCACTTCCAGGATAACCAAGGGAGAAATGGGGGGACTCTTAGCCGTTAGGGACGAAATGAGAAACGGCTATTTGCCTGATCTTAGGAAACTGGTGGCCACGATAACCAATACCGTTAATCTTCAGCACGGCCAGGGATATGGTCTGGACGGTTCGACGGGGACCAACTTCTTTAATCCTTTGGAACTCACGGTTGAAGATCATTCGGCCGGGGCCGTTTTGACGGCCGCCGTTACCGATTATTCACAATTGACCCTGGACGAATATACGATCCTTTTTAACGGCGGTAACTATGAGATATATAATAAAGAGACCGGCCAATTAAAAACTTCCGGAGCTTATAATCCCGGTGGGACGACAATCAACTTAGAAGGGATTCAATTTATTATCAGTGGTGCGGTTACCGATCAAGATCAGTTTACCGTCAGTCCTTTAACCACAGCGATCCGTAATTTTGAAACCGCGGTTACCGATGGGCAAAAAATTGCCGCTTCGGGGACCGCCGCCGGCCTTCCCGGGGATAACACCAATGCATTGACCTTGGCCGAATTAATGGATACCAAGCTTGTGGCCCTGAAATCGGATACCTTTGCCAATTATTACAAAAGCCTTGTTGCAGAAATCGGGACCCGGAGCGAAGCGGCTTCAGATGAACTGACCTTTATAAATAATTTTTTAGCCGGGCTTAACGACCGAAGGGATTCCATCTCCGGCGTCTCTCTCGATGAAGAAGCGGCCGATTTGATCCGCTTTCAGCGCGCCTATCAGGCCGCAGCCCGATTGATTCAGACAGCCGACGAAATGTTTCAGACGTTGCTTAACTTATGAGTAAAAGGCTTGGTTTAAAATGAGGATTAGTTCTGACATGCTCTACAATCAATTGGTCCGGGGATTAAAAGATAATCTTACCGAACTGAATGATTTAAGCACTCGATTGGCGACAGGAAAAAAGATAAACAAGACTTCCGATGATGTCCTGGGGACCGTAAAGGCCATGGAGTATAAACTCTCCATCAGTCAAAACGACCAGTATGGGCAGAACATAACCGAGGCGAACCAGTATCTAGAATTTAACGATACGGTGTTGAGTCAGGTCTCGGACACCCTGACCGAATTAAAAAAAATGGTCTATAACGGAGGAGATACCCTTGGAACGGTGGAAGATCGGGCCTATTATGCCGAGAAAGCGGCTAATCTGAGGGATTATCTCCTGGACCTTTCCAATAGTAAGTTCAGAGACCGCTATATTTACTCCGGATTTCAATCCGATCAAAAGGCTTATGAATATGATATGGCCAATCACCGTTATGTCTATCAAGGAGACAGCGGTCAACTCCGACTGCCGATTTCCAAAGAAATGAACCAGACGATCAACGTCGTCGGGAGCAGTGCCGATTCGTCCATATCAACCGCCTTCAGTTATACCCTGCAGGCCGTGGAGACCACGACCTTATCCGACGGGAGCCAAGTGTCCTATACCGCCGTACCGGACCCGGCTATGGGGATAACGACCATTGCGGTGACCATCACCCATCCCGATTATCCGGGGGATCCCGATTATGAAGATTCCTTCAGTTTCTCGAATTTAATGGATATGGCGAATATCTTAAGTAGTGCCTGGCAATATCAAGAAGTGGACGGGACCTCTTTGAGCGAATCCAAGTCCATGAGGCGTATTCAAGCCCTTTCCATCCCCGTGGATAAAGCCGGGAAACAGGTTTTAACGATCCAGGCCGACCTGAGTATCCGACAGGTTCACCTAACGGAACAAAAGTCCAGGCTGGAAGCAGGCACTTTAAATCTGAAAAACAACCTGACCGAAACCGAAGATGCGGATATGACTGAGACCATTGTCGACCTCCAGAAACTGACCAGCTACTTAGAGGCGTTGCGAATGTCATCATCCAAAATTCTTTCACAATCCTTGTTTGATTTTTTGAGCTAAAGGACTGGTTGTGCCCTTAAAAATTGTCTTAAAGCCCGGTGAACGGGTGATCATTGGGGGTGCCGTTATCTCCAATGGTAAATTTAAGAGTGAACTTTTTGTTGAAAACAAGGTCCCGATTTTACGCCAGAAGGATATTTTGAGTTTTAAAGAGGCCGATACCCCCTGTCGGCGGCTTTATTTTTCCATTCAGTTGATGTATATGGACGAAGGCCGGCTGGCAGAACACCATAAAGTATACTGGCAGTTGGTCAAAGACCTTTTATCGGCCACCCCGAGCGTGTTGGGATTGATTGACCAAATCAGTGAACAAATTTTAAACAATCATTATTACCAGGCTCTAAAACTGGGGAAAAAACTAATCGACTATGAACAGGAGGTACTGGAATATGTATCAAAACCAATATAAAGCCTATGACACCATTCGCCAGGAAACGCGTTCCGGAAGGACCTTGGAGGCCTCGGTTCTGACCCGGGCGGCCCAAAAGCTCAAGGATTGTCAGGACCGTTGGCATTCAGAAGATCGAGAATCCCAGTTCCAAGAAGCTATTCGGTTTAATCAAATGATCTGGAGCATCTTCCAGGGTGAATTAGCTCGGGAGGATAATCCGTTGCCTATAGAGATAAAGCAACAGATCCTGTCTTTGAGTACCTTTGTCGATAAAACGATTTTTGAAACTATGGCCTATCCGGCCCCGGAGAAGCTGACGGTGCTTATTAATATCAATCAAAATCTAGCCGCCGGGCTGATGTCTTCAGCCGACAGGAGTCAATAATAAGGACCTGCTCTATTTTCCGTTTTACGACAAAGCGGATTATGGGCAGGTTCCCTTTCATTGTTCCATCCATTTCATTTTTCCCAAAAAACTTCTAAAGTTTTATTGTTTTTGACCGATATGAGGTATAAGGTGAAAAATACCCAGACCGGGGGGAAAATGCCATGTCAACCTTACCAGTGAACTTCCATGAAGTGATCCGTTTTTATGATAGAGTCAACCGGCTTAAGCCAGCTTCTTTCACGGATCGAGGCCAGGTCAATGGGAGCGATTTTTTAAATATTTCAGCCGAGGCCAAGAAAAAGTTTGTTCTTGAACAGGCCCGGAGTGAAGTGTTGGAAAAGATAAAAAAATAATCGGGCCTTAAAAGGCAATCCTTTAATTGGGGACTAATTAATAATGAAGAAAAATGGAATCCAAATATTGGTTGTTGATGATGATGAGATTGTCCGAGAGGTGGTTATCTCCCTCTTAAGCAACGAAGGGTATTCCGTTCGGGCCGCCAAAGACGGATTGGATGCGATCAAAATCCTAAGAATGGAAGATATTCATATGGTCATAACCGACCTGAGGATGCCCGGAGCTGATGGGATTGAGGTTCTCAAGGAAGCCATCAAGATGGAACCCGATCGCGCGGTGATTATCCTGACGGCCTTCGGAACCCTGGATACGGCCCTAAAAGCCATCCGGGAAGGGGCCTACGATTACATGACCAAACCTTTCAAAATGGAAGAAATGGTTATCCGGGTTAATAATGCCTATGAGCGGACCCTTCTGGTTATCAAGATCAGAGCCCTGGTCAAGTCCTTGCGTGAAATTTTATCCAATTTGATGCTGTTTAAGGGCGGGGACAACAATCATCATCGGGTTATTATGGACCTGGTCGATCATGTTGAAAAACTAAATAAATTGGATATATTAGATAAAGATGAAGCCTCTTTGATCAAAGAAAGACTGATCGGTGAATGGTAAAAAATTCCTAGTGATTGATGATGATCCTTTAACCAGGCATTTATTGTCCGATATCTTGTGCAGCATCGGCGAATATCAGACCGATGTGGCCACCAACGGGACGTTTGGGATACAGGAAGTCAAAGCCAATAATTACGAGATCGTTTTTACTGATTTGACCATGCCTGAATTAAACGGGCTGGAGGTTTTAAAAGAGGTTCAGAAAATTAATCCCCGACTTCCGGTCGTGGTAGTTACCGGGATGTCCACGATCGACGTGGCCATCAAGGTCATGAAGGAAGGGGCTAATGACTTCATCACCAAGCCTTTTAAGATAAAAACCATCACCTCGACGGTCGAGAGGATATTAGGGGAAAAGTTGCTCCTGGACCGGATCGGGTTCAATGGGAATTATCAAGAGTCTATTGAAAGACTCAATGCCGAATTGTTTAAAAAACTGCAGAAAATTAACCTCCTTCAGGCCATCAATGCCGAACTCGATTCCATGGTGGATAACAATAAGATCTATCAAGCCATTGTGGCCATGGCCTCCAAACTCCTCATAGTCCAGGAGGCCTCCTTCGGGATTATTGAGGACGGGTACCTGAGGATAAAAAAGGCGATCGGAGCTCCTGAAAAGGATATTGCCATTACCACACCCATCTTTGAAACGATTTTAAAAACCAGAAGCCATTATCTGGCGAACCCGGGAGAAATCAATCCCCACACCGGCCGGGCCTTGTCCTATTCGTTTATCTCAATTCCCTTTTTGATTAAAGATGTGGTTTTCGGCTTATTGAACCTGGCCAACAAAGTAGACGGTTCGTCTTTTACCGATGATGATATTTCTCTGGCCCTGACCCTCGTCAACAAGACAGCCATGCGAATCGAAAACAATGTGCTTTATGAGATTATCTATAACAATTTAGTCAACAGCTTGAAAGCTCTGGTGATCAGCATCGAAGCCCGGGATCCTTATACCCGTTTTCATTCCGAACGGGTGACCACCTATGCCTTACAAATAGCCGATGTGTTAAATCTGGCCGATGAGGACAAGGATGCCATCAAGTTCGGCGGTTACCTTCATGATATCGGCAAAATCGGCATCAAAGACGGTATTTTATTAAAACCCGGGCCTTTAAACGAAGAAGAACTGGCCGATGTACGCCTCCATCCGATCATCGGGGATAATATTTTGAAACCCTTAAAGTTTTTTCCCAAGGAGCGGCAAATCATCCGCTACCATCACGAATCTTACGATGGATCCGGCTATCCGGAAGGGTTGGCCGGAGAACAAATCCCTATGGTCGCCCGTGTTCTGGCCTTGGCCGATGCCTATGATGCCATGACCTCTTCGCGGCCTTATCGGGATGCAATGAGTCACGAGCAATCCGTGGAAGAAATCAAACGCTGTACTTTTTCACAGTTTGATGGGAAGATCGTTGAGGCCTTTTTACAAACTCCGACAGGAAGGGGAGAATTATTAAAAGTGCTCCCTTCGAGTGCTTTGGGATTAAGAGATGAAAGAGTCATTGAATATGTCCATTAAAACCGACTCCATAAAAACGACCAGGCAAGAAAAAAGAGAAGCCTTTCGGGTTGATGATGCCCTGCCGGTCGTTATTCAGAAAGTCGAGGATCAAGAGGCCCCTCTTTCTTCCGAACCGGTTATGGATTTGGAGGAATTTTCCCGGACGTTCCTTGAAAAGGAAAACATCAATCCTTATCTCTGGGAGGTATTGATCAACCTCCATAAGAAACTGGACCGTATCTTGGAACGTCTTCCGGTCGATTTAATGAGAATTAAGGACCAGCCGGTCAATCTCAGCTCAACAGGGATGAAGATCAAAGTTAAAAAAGATTTTAATCTGGATGAAAAAGTTAGAATCAAAATGCTTTTATCCTCCCTGCCGGTTAAAGAAATCACCATTGCCGGTAAAATCGTTCGGGTAACGGCCTTGGCCGAGGGGGAATATGAAGTGGCCCTGCATTTCCAGGATTTGGATGAAGAGGTGAGAAACGAGATCATCCAGTACACCTTAAACCAGCAACGGAAAGCCATTCTGGCTCAAAGGCAACAAAAAGGAACTGATGAATCCAGCAACCAAAAAGACCTTGGACCGCGGGAAGACCGATTATAAGGGTGAAACCGATTTCGGTTATTGGGATCGCGCCCAATTTCAAAAATATTATCACCAGTTAAGCGTCCTGACGATGATCGGAAAGATCACCCCGGAGGTCATTCACGATATCAATAATTATTTAACCGGGATACTCGGGTATGCCGAATTGCTCTCCATGAAAAAAATTGAAGATGAGACCATAAAAAACGGGTTAAAAAATATTTCTTTTTCAGCCGAAAAATGCAAAGTTTTACTGGCCAATTTGTTGTCCTTGTCCCGTCCGGAAACCTCCGCGGTTCACTTGGGGGATGTCAACGAGATTATTGAAAAAACCATAGACCTTCGAAGGTGTGCTTTGCGTCACCAACAAATAGAAATTGTCAAGGACTTGAAACCAAAAATCCCCGCCGTCTCGATCAATGTTGTTGAGTTGCAAAAGGTGGTTATGCATTTGATTTTCATAGCCGAGGAGGCCCTCGAACATCGAAACGAAGGCAAGAAGATTTTTTTTAAAACCCATTTTGATTCCCAGAACCATAATATTATCATGACCATTTCGGCCAATGGGTGGGGGATGTCCCCAGAGCGCCTGTCGCATATTTATCATTTGTTTTCAACGGCGGAATCAATGGAGCCGGGAACCGGGATCTGGCTAAAAGAAGCACAGCAGTGGATAAACGACCTGGGGGGAACGGTCACGGTTGAACCGGTTAAGGGGGAAGGTCCCCGTTTTATAATCCGATTACCGGTCAAAGGGAAATCATAGATCATGTATGCAATAGTCGGTATCTTGGTTGTGATAGGGGCTGTGATTGGCGGTTATCTTTATGAACACGGCAATCTGGCACTTATTTTTCAGCCGGCTGAAATTATAATTATTTTTGGGGCCGCCCTCGGGTCGTTTTTAGTGGCTTCCCCTTCTAAGGTGGTCAGACTGGTCGTCAAGCATATCTCCGTCATTTTTGGAGGCAAAGGGCGCAGCAAGGAAAGCTACCTGGAATTGTTGTCTTTGATGAATGTGCTGTTTATGAAAATCAGAAAAGACGGCCTCATCTCCATTGAAGCCGACATTGAGACCCCTTCACAAAGCCCCTTGTTTCAAAAATTCAAGGATATACTTTTCAATCAAAAGGTCGTTGATTTTATCTGCGACAATCTCAAGGTGATCATTTCCACTAATATGCCGGCTCATGAAATGGAAAATTTGATGGATGTCGATATTGAAGCTTACCAACATGAATCCATGATTCCCTCTTTAAGCGTAGCCAAGGTGGCCGATTCCCTTCCCGGGTTTGGAATCGTGGCCGCTGTTTTGGGGGTGGTTTTAACCATGGGCAAGATTGACCAGCCGCCGGCGGTGTTGGGGCATAGTATTGGGGCGGCCCTGGTGGGAACCTTTCTGGGGGTCTTGATGTGTTATGGTTTTGTCGGGCCCATGGCCACCAACCTGGAACATCAGGCCAAAGAGGATGAGGCTTTTTATTCGGCAATTAAAGTGGCCATGGTCGCTTTTGTCGGGGGTGCGGCTCCCCAGCTGTCCGTTGAGTTCGGAAGAAGGGCCATTCCGGGCAAAGAAAGGCCTACGTTCAATGAGTTGGAAGCTTACTTACGGAAATGAAAGAACAAAAAATCATTATAAAAAAAGTTAAAGGCAAAGGCCATAGAAAAGGACACCATGGTGGAGAATGGAAGGTGGCCTACGCCGATTTTATAACGGCCATGATGGCCTTTTTTTTACTGATGTGGTTAATCGCCGTCCTTGCGCCGGAAAAGAAGAAAACCATGGCCCAGTATTTTAAGGATGTCAGCATCTTTGAAAACACCGGGTCTGGTTTTTTTGAAAAGAAAATCGGAATCATGGGGGATGCCGGCACGCTCAAAACGATTTCCAGACAAGGGGATTTTATTCAACCCGGCCAGGAAGAATTCCTGGATAAATTAAAAAAAGATATTGAAACCAAGCTGGCCGAAGTCAAAGATCAGATCTTAATCGAAGTCTTTGAGGGGGGGGTTCGAATTCAGATGATCGATAAAGAGGGCAATCCCATGTTTACCCTCGGGAGTCCTACGCTTACGGACTCCGCTAAAAAAATCATTAAGGTCATCGCCTCTAATATAAGAGAAATGGGCAACGATGTGGCCATTGAAGGCCACACGGACGCCCTCAATTACGCTTCAAATCGTTATACCAATTGGGAACTGTCCACTGAGCGGGCTTCAGCGGCCAGAAAAGAGCTAGAGTCCGAAGGCCTTAATCCCAACCGGCTGACCCGTGTAGCCGGGTTTGCCGCCAAAGAGCCCTTGATTAAAAGTAATCCTTCTGACCCCAGAAATCGAAGGATCTCCGTTGTCCTTTTATTTAATTCTTCCAAAGAGACCCGGGTATCACAAACCGCAAGCAGTAACCCTTCTCAAGTAATCGGAGAATTTAAAAAAACCAAACCCATCAATCCGTTGGGAACCTCCTCCTGAGACAAACAGCTCATAGTTCAGAGTAATTTTAGTTCGGAGCAAAAACTACCCCGTCTGAATTCGTTTTCATCCAGGAAAAATGTTTTCGAATAAGGGCTACCCGCGATCTGCTTTCAGCACTCAGCAAAAATACTCAATAATCTTCGCCTATGCCGACGCTGATTAATAACCGCTTTCCGCTCCATCTGGAAACCGGAAGTTTCCCGATGGAAATGAAATAACCCTTAAAACCCCATCAAATCCCAAAGTCCTCAAATCCTATCTTGGCATTAAAGTCGGGCCCTATCTATTTTAATCCTTATTCTAAGTAGTTGGTTAAACCTAACTGCCTTTCTTTCTTCTCATTTTTCCCGTTTTACCCCATTTAATAAAATATCCCCGTTTAAAATTAAATTCCGGTTTAAAAAAAAATTAAAGTTTTAGCATGATTTTCCGATAAATAATCAAAAGGAAAAAAAATAGGAAAGGAGGTCTCAGGGTAACGCCTCATGGTTTATCGACAAAACAAACAACCAGCAATCACTTTGGCAGAAAGGCCAAAGAAAGACTCTTTGAAGAAGGAGAAAGAAAATGGGATATGATATTTCATTAACTCAGGGCATGAGAAAAAATTTAATCAGTTTGCAGTACACCTCTACACTTTTGAACATGACCCAAGCACGTTTGTCCACGGGAAAAAAGGTGAATACGGCCATGGATGATCCGGTCAACTACTTTGCCGCACAATCCCACATGACCCGGGCAGCCGACCTGGCGGCCCGCAAAGACGGTATGGGTGAGGCCATCAACATCGTCTCCTCCGCCGACAAGGGGATTAGCGGTATAATCACCCTGATTGAGCAGGCCAAAGGTATCGCCACTTCGGCCCTGGCCACTACGGATAGCTCCTCCATTGCCTCCTATGCCACCCAATTCGACACCGTGATGAGTCAAATACTTACCTTGGCCAAAGATGCCGGGTATAAGGGGACCAATCTCCTGGATAATGGTTCCATTGATGTCAAATTTAATGAAAACGGCTCCTCCAAACTGACGGTGATCGGTTTTGGAGGAACTACCTTGTCTACGGTCAGTTTAGCCTTTAGCACGACTTGGGGTGTCAGCACCGCTTTTATCAACACTTCCTTATCGTTGATCGGAACGGCCAGTGAGATTTTACGAACCAAGGTGAAGACCCTGGCGGCCAACATGAACGTCATCACCACCCGTCAGGATTTTACCAAAAACATGATCGATACCCTGAAAACCGGGGCCGATGATTTGACGCTGGCCGACATGAATGAAGAATCGGCCAATATGCTGATGCTGCAAACCCGGCAGTCTCTAGGTACGACTTCACTTTCTATCGCTTCTCAGGCGGCCCAGTCCGTTTTGAGGCTGTTCCAGTAGGGATGGAAACCATTAGAGGGATATCATTTGCCAAACCGGTTGAGGGCAATAGGGTTATGAAATCCTTCTGCCCTCATACTGAAATCTTTGTGTTTGAAGTAAAAAAACAAGGTCCCAAGTTTCGAGGCAATAAGGATTCGATCTCGCGAATAGGGATTGAATCCTTAACCCCGAAATCTAAAAACTTATTGAATTATTTGATTAATTTTCACAGTTGATCATTCCTTTCGCCCGCTGGCATGGGGTTTTTAACCAAAAACGACCATGCTTGCGCTAAGACGAAGACCCTCATCCTTGTCAAAAGTACTCAAGTTCTACCACTATTTTCCCGATAAACAATCAAAACAAAAAAAAATGGGGGCCCCCAGTTTTTTCAAGGCGTCAGGCTTATTAGGTCAAACAGTCAACCTCTCAACTTGGCCAGAAGGCCGAAAAGAACCCTCTAGAAAAGGAGAAAAACAATGGCAAATGATATTTCCTTAACCCAGGGGATGCGTGCCAATTTAATCAGTCTGCAGTTAACCACTAAACTTTTGGGCGCCACTCAGGCCCGTTTGTCCACCGGGAAAAGGGTGAATACGGCTATGGATGACCCGGTCAATTACTTTGCCGCTCAATCGCACATGACCCGGGCCTCCGACCTGGCGGCCCGGAAGGACGGTATGGGTGAAGCCATCAATATCGTCACGGCGGCCGACAAGGGGATAACCGCCATCACCACCCTGATCGAGCAGGCCAAAGGTATCGCCACTTCGGCCCTGGCCACCACGGATGTCGCCTCCAGGGCCTCCTATGCCACCCAGTTCGACACGGTCATGAGTCAAATTCTCACCATGGCCAAAGATGCCGGTTATAAGGGGACTAATCTCCTGGATAATGGTGCCGTGGATGTCAAATTCAACGAAGACGGCTCCTCCAAACTGACGGTAAGCGGTTTTGGAGGGACCACCTTGGGCCAGATAAGTTTAGCCTTTACCACGACCTGGGGTGTCGGCGACGCCTTTATTAACACCTCCTTGTCGTTGATCGGGACGGCCAGCGAGATTTTGAGGACCAAGGCCAAGACCCTGGCGGCCAATATGAACGTCATCACCACCCGTCAGGATTTTACCAAGAATATGATCGATACCCTTAAAACCGGTGCCGATGATTTGACACTGGCCGACATGAATGAAGAATCGGCCAACATGCTGATGCTCCAAACCCGTCAGTCTCTGGGTACGACTTCCCTTTCTATCGCTTCTCAGGCGGCCCAGGCCGTTTTGAAGCTGTTCGGGTAACGAGCTTAAATTTTAAGGTTTATTATTTTAATTCGTTAAAATAGTAAAGAAAATTAAGGAAAGGAGGGGACCCTATATTTTTGGCATTCCTAATTTTTTTTAAATAAACCACTAACCTCTTTACTTGGCCAGAAGGTCAAAAAAACCACCTAGAAAAGGAGAAAAACAATGGCAAATGATATTTCTTTAACCCAGGGCATGCGTGCCAACTTAATCAGTCTGCAGTTAACCACTAAACTTTTGGGCGCTACTCAGGCCCGGTTGTCCACCGGTAAAAGGGTGAATACGGCTATGGATGATCCGGTCAACTACTTTGCCGCTCAATCGCATATGACCCGGGCATCCGACCTGGCGGCCCGGAAGGACGGTATGGGTGAGGCCATCAATATCGTTACGGCGGCCGACAAGGGGATAACCGCCATCAACACCCTGATCGAGCAGGCCAAAGGTATTGCTACTTCGGCCCTTTCCACCTCGGATGCCGCTTCCAGGGCCTCCTATGCCACCCAATTCAACACGGTTATGAGTCAAATCATCACCATGGCCAAAGATTCGGGATATAAGGGGACCAATCTTCTGGATGCAGGTTCTGTGGACGTCAAATTCAACGAAGACGGCTCTTCCAAACTGACGGTAAACGGCTTTGGAGCGACCACTTTGGCCCAAATGAGTTTGGCCTTTACCGCATCTTGGAGTACCCTTGATATAACGGTCAATTCCTCCTTGTCGCAGATCGGGACGGCCAGTGAGATCTTAAGAACCAAGGCCAAGACCCTGGCGGCCAACATGAACGTTATCACCACCCGTCAGGATTTTACCAAAAACATGATCGATACCCTGAAAACCGGTGCCGATGATTTGACACTGGCGGACATGAATGAAGAATCGGCCAATATGCTGATGCTCCAAACCCGTCAGTCCCTGGGTACGACTTCACTTTCTATCGCTTCTCAGGCGGCCCAGGCTGTTTTGAGGCTGTTCGGGTAACGAGAGGATTGGAATCGGGTTGGTTTTGAGAAACCAGTAAACGGCAGAAGGGTGGCAACATCCTTTTGCCGTTTCCCCTTGGGAGATAACTCATGGAGATTCAAAGGATAGATAATATATCATTATTCGTGGATAATACCCTTTCCCGGCCGGTTCAGGATTTTCCGAAACCGCGGACCGTATCCTCAAAAACCCCTTGGATCAAGGCGCCCGAAAGCGCAAAAGAAAAAGCCCCCCATTTCAGCGAAGCGGCAATGCGTCTCCAGGAAATGGATCAGCAGATGGATCAAATTGAAAAAACCGCTTCATCAGTGAAAGAGGAACTGAATACCATGCGGCGCACCCTCCCTCCCTTTCCTCCAGGAAGTGAAGAGAGAGTGCGGATTTTAAAGGGTTATATCGGGCTAAGAAAATTGATCGAACAATTGACCGTACCGCCCGAGGTGCCTTTTATACGGTTTAAAGAGGAGATTTCTATTCCTGAAATGAGTGATCAGGCCTCGGATCAGGAATGGGAAAAGGCGATCCAGGCCTTGGATAAGACCAAGGAGGCCATCCAACAAAAAAGGGCCTCATTGGAGTCGGGGATAGAAGTTTGATTTAATTTGGCCTAATATTTGCATAAATAAATTCAAAGATTTTCAAACGTTGAATTGAACTGCATTAGGCCCAAATTGATTGATTTAGAAAAACCCCCTTCATTACCCCTTCTTCAGATGTCATTGACGGAACTCTTTCCGGAAGACGCAGATTCTTTATCCAATTCCCCTAAGATGTCAGGCAATCCACCGGACACCCTTTCGGCTGAAACCTATTATCGGCTGGGACGCTATTTCGATGACCGTGGGGAATCGGAAGAGGCTTTTCGATTTTTCCAAAAGGCGATCGAAGCGGATCCAACCCTGGCCGGGGCCTACAACGATTTGGGGGGGATTTTTCACAGACGCGGACAGATTGAAAAAGCGATCCCTTATTATCAAAAAGCCTTATCCTTACATTCCAACTTCGCCGAAGCCCACTATAATCTTGGTAATGCTTTTAAAGAAACCGGCCTTTGGCCGGAGGCTGTTAACCATACCCAAAAGGCCATCGAGCTGGATCCGAATCTTCATGAAGCCCACTATATCCTGGGAATCGCTTTTTACGAGCAGGGGCAACTGGATGAAGCCATTGGCAGCTGGCAGAAGGCCCTCCAACTCAAACCGGGTTTTACCGAAGTCTACTTTAATTTAGGGATTGCCTATTACAATAAAGGCTGTCTGGAAGAGGCCCTTACTTTGTGTCAAAAGGCCGTAGAATTGGATCCAAGCCTGGCCGAGGCCCATTATAATTTAGGCCTGGTTTATTATGGGAAAGACCTTACTGAAGAAGCGATTCGCTGCTGGCAAAAGGCCCTCCAAATAAACCCCGGACATCAGGACGCCTATAATAATATGGGAGCCGCCTTTCAGGATAAACACGAACTGGGAAAGGCCCAAAAATGTTTCCAAAGAGCGATCGATAACAACCCTGATTTTTCCGAGGCCCACTGGAACAAATCCTTGTGCCATCTTTTGGCCGGTTCTTTTCCGGAAGGTTGGAGCGAATATCAATGGCGGTTTCGAATCAATACTATTTTTTTTAACCGGCATTTTCCTCAGCCTTTGTGGGACGGTGGTGACCTGAAGGGGAAGACGATATTGCTGTATGCCGAGCAGGGGTTTGGAGACACTATTCAATTTATACGTTATGTCCCTTTAGTGAAAAAACGGGGCGGTCGGGTGCTGGTGGAGTGTCAGGAAGACCTGGCCTCTTTATTGGAGCCTATGGAAGGGATTGACCAACTCATCAAACATGGGCAGCCTCTACCCGATTTTGATGTCCAATGCCCTTTGCTGAGCCTGCCCTTGGCCTTCCGGACCAACCTGTTAGACATTCCGGCTTCCATCCCTTATCTTACGTTGAATCCAGCCTTGGTTAAAAAATGGCACGAATTCATGGCAGCCGATCAGGACGACCTGAGGATCGGTCTGGTCTGGGCCGGAAGACCGACCCATAAAAAAGACCGGAAGAGGTCTCTTAGCTTTGAAGCCTTTGAACCTTTAGCCGAGATTCCCGGGGTAACCTTTTATTGCTTACAAAAAGGCGAAGCCGCCCAGCAGGCCCATAACCGGCCCAAAGGGATGAAACTTATCAATGTCGCCGAGGATTTGGTTGATTTTACCGAAACCGGGGCCTTAATCGAGAATTTGAATTTGGTGATATCGGTGGATACCGCTGTGGCCCATCTGACAGGGGCTTTGGGAAAGCCGATTTGGACTTTATTGCCCTTTTTACCGGACTGGCGGTGGTTGTTGGAACGGGAGGACAGCCCTTGGTATCCTTCTATGCGGCTTTTTCGACAACCTTCACCCGGAGATTGGTTCTCCGTGATTCATTCTGTAAGGGATTGTTTACTAAAAACAACAAAATAACCAACCTTCCCCTATAATAACCCTTCTTTTGCATGGAATTTGCACTACAAGTAGATAAAATCAAAAAATTGACGCAATTATTATGACCCAAGCCCGATCACTGCCTCTTCCGGATAAAGACTCGGCCGAAGTTTTTTATCAACTGGGTCGTTCTTCTCAAGACCGGAATGAATGGAAAGAAGCGGTCCGTTTTTATCATCAGGCCATTGCCTTGGATCCCACGCTATCGGCCGCCTGTAATGACTTAGGTACGGTTTATCAGGGTCAAGGGCAAACACAGGAAGCCGTCCATTGGTATCAAAAGGCCCTGTCCATTAATCCGTCTTTTGCCGAAGCTTTATATAATCTTGGGAATGTGTATAAAGATCGGAAGGAATGGGAGGAAACCTTCTTTTATAGCCGAAAAGCCTTGGAATTGGATCCTTTTTTAGCCGAGGCTTATAATAATTTAGGGATTGCCCATTACCAAAAAGACCAGTTGGAGGAAGCGATTGCCTCCTGGCAAAAAGCAATTGAACTAAAGTCGGATTATGTTTCCGCCTATGTGAATTTAGGAACGGCCCTCGGCCGGGAAAAACGCCTGGACGAAGCAATTCACTCCTTTCGAACAGCCCTGGAATTGAATCCTGATCAAGCCCTTCCCTGGGTGAATCTTGGGAATATCTATAAAGAGAAAAATGAGGTTAAGGAGGCGGTATTCTGTTTTCGAAAGGCTTTATTAATTGACCCGAATATTGCCGAGTCCTATATGAATCTGGGTTCTCTGGCAATGGAACAGGGACACCTGGATGGGGCCGTTGTCTGCTACCTGAAAGCCATTGAGTTGAATCCCGATTCCGCTGAGACCTGTTATAATCTGGGAAACGTCTATAAAGATAAACAGGAGTCAGCGACAGCGATCGTTTATTATCAAAAGGCCATCGAACTTCGTCCTGACTATCACCAGGCCTTCAATAATCTGGCTCTCATTCTGCAAGGGCAAGGGCGCTATGAAGAATCCATCGATTTATTAAATCAAGCCTTAGCCCTGAACCCGGATATTCCGGAGGTTCTTAATAATTTGGGGAATGCCTGTAAAGATCTCAAAAAGACCGATGAGGCTATTGGACTATTTCGAAAGGCCATTACAATAAATTCCGATTACCCGGAAGGACATTGGAATTTATCGCTGGCCCTGTTGATGACCGGTTGTTTTGAAGAAGGATGGCCGGAATATGAGTGGCGGTGGAAATTAAAAGGCGTGATCAGTCGGACAGATATTCGCCGTCCGTTATGGGATGGGAATAATCTCCAGGGAAAACGGATATTGTTATTTGCCGAGCAGGGGTTTGGAGATTCGATCCAGTTTATCCGGTATGTGCCCCTGGTGGCCGGAAGGGGAGGCCGGGTTGTGGTGGAATGCCAAACGGAACTGGCCTCCTTGCTGGCCTCCGTGGAAGGGATTGACAAAATTGTTAAACACGGAGAACCACTGCCTGAATTCGAATTTCAGTGTCCCATATTGAGCCTGCCCATGATTTTCCGAACCAATCTTTCGACCATTCCGGCCCCGATCCCCTATATTTTTTCGGACCCTGAAAAGGTCCAAAAATGGCGTGATCGTCTCTCTTTGGACACGGCTAAATACAAAATCGGTCTGGTTTGGGCCGGAAAACCGGACCACAGCAATGACCAAAACCGGTCTCTGGCTTTTGAGGAACTTTGGCCTCTGACCCAAATCCCGGGAATTTCCTTTTATAGTTTACAAAAGGGCGAGGCGGCCGGGCAGGCCAAGAACCTGCCCCAGGGAATGAACTGGCTGGATGTTTCAGGAGAACTCCATGATTTTACAGAGACCGGGGCCTTGATACAAAATCTGGATTTAACCATTTCCGTGGATACTGCCGTGGCCCATTTGGCCGGGGCCCTGGGCAGACCGGTCTGGACCTTGCTGCCTTTTTCACCGGACTGGCGTTGGCTGTTGGACCGGGAAGACACCCCCTGGTACCCTACAATGAGACTCTTTCGACAAACGGCTTATAAAAATTGGGCCGGTGTCATCCAAAAGATGGCGGCCCGATTGGAAGCCGGGTTTTCAAGTGAATAGAATACGGAGATTCTGATGAACAACATACAACCTGCTGGCAGAAGTTTTGTTATACCGGTTTTGGATTTTTCTCCCAACAGTCCCTATAACATTAAAACCCTCCTTGAAGATTTGGAGAATATCCCAGGAGAAGTCATCTGTATCTTCAACAGCCGGGAAGTCTACGAAGCCTTATCGACCAATCCACGCATTGATAAATATTGTTATAACCATCTCAATGCCGGGGTGAGCCGTTCCTGGAATATAGGCCTCAATCTGGCTGAAGGGAAAGCTGTTTTTATCCTGAATGCCGACATGCAAATCGGACTTTCAGCCGTGGAACAGATGGAAAACTATCTGTCCACCCTCGATCAGGCGGTGATGGTCGGGCCCCAGGGTGCCTTGGTTGATTTTCAACAGTTGCGTGATTTGAATTATTTTGAAAAGGGGAAAGTCGCACAACCGGTCCGATGCCACGCCATCTCGGGTTTCTTTTTTGCCGTCCATTTAGAACGATTTCTGGCCCATAAAATGAGCTTTGATGTGCAATTCAGCCCTTGTTTTTTTGAAGAATGGGATATGGGGCTGCAAATTTTGCAGGCTGGATTGGCCTGTTATGTCGTTCCAGTCAGGGATTATGAACATCATTGGGGTATTTCAAGTTCCAACGGAAATCAAAAGATCAACTATTTCGGCCGGGAAATGCTTCGGGATCAAATCCTTATTAAAAATCGGGAATATTTTAAAAAGAAATGGCATCCCATTCTCTCTTCCATCCAGAAAACCACCCCCTTGCCTTTCAGGCCCAAAATTAACAACACCTTTCGGGACATACCGGTTGAGGGATTAAGACGATTTGTGGAATTCGTTAATAAAGTGCAGAATCAATCTTATGCCGAAGCGTTGAGTCTAACCCATAATCAGGTTACCGAGACCGTGTTGCCTCAAGTTTTAAGCAGGTGTGACATCCCCTCCGATGGGATGATCCTCGATGTCGGCTGCGGCCAGGGACCGGCCTTGGGTTGGCTGAGGGAAAATGGGTATAGGGCAATCGGGGTCACGATCAATGAGGAAGATTTGGAAGTGTGTAGAAGCAAGGGCTTTGAGGTCTACAGCATGGATCAATCGTTTTTGGAATTTCCCGACGAAGCCTTTGACCTGCTTTGGGTCCGCCATTGTATAGAACACAGTATTTTTCCTTTTTATACCTTGTCCGAGTTCTATCGTGTTTTAAAGGCGGGGGCCTATCTTTATTTAGAGATGCCTATACCCGATACCCGGTGTCAACATGAAGGGAACGGGAATCATTATAGCGTCTTGACTAATGGGATGTGGATGTCTCTGATCCAGCGAACCGGATTTATCAACATAACCCGGGCGGATATCACCGTTCCCTTACCCTTGGGGACGGATACCTACTGGGCCTTCATCAGTCAAAAGCCCCCCTTGGGCGCAGATATTCAACGGTTATCCAAAAGTTTACAGGAAGGGATCCCCGGTAACGCATGAAAATATTATTTTTAACCTCTCCCTTCCCCAATTTTGTAACCGATCTGTTGCTTCATGGGTTAAGAAAGCTTCTGGAAAACGAAGTGATCGATTTCCCACGGAAAGACAGTCTATACAGCGGGGAGTTGGTCGGTTTCTCCCCTGAGGGCCAAATCAACCGCCCCTGGTTTCCCCCGGATGCAGATCGGATAGACCGGAGCGATATTCCCGGAAAGATATCAAAAGGATATTTTCAATATATTATCTGCGATTTAAGGATATTTCCCCAAATATTGAAAACCTTATCCGAAATACCAAAGGGTTTTGTGGTGGTGGACGGAGAAGATCAACCCCAATCCATTCCTCCGGGACCCTATGTGGTTTGCCAGAGGGAGACCGACGGATCCAACTACAGTATTCCCCTGCCCATTTCATTGCCGGAAGAAGTGATTGAATGGATCCGATCGTATGATTCAAATCCCAAGGAGTACTCGGTCGGATTTTTAGGCAGTTTCGATGACCGCTACAAGGAAAGAAAGGAAATCGCCGAAGCCGTTTCCCAATGGTATGGGGACTGTCTGTTTAATGTCTGTCCGGTTCCGCTGGTCGGGGGGAATACTCCCCCAGGCTGGCTGCCCAGGGATTTATATTATTCCCAGCTTCAGAAATGCCGTGTTTTGTTGACGGTGCGGGGGGCCGGGTACGATACCTTTCGTTTCTGGGAAAATGCGGCCTGCAAGGCGATTCATATCAGCCAAAAGATGCCCTTGTATATCCCCAACGACTTCGAGCACGGGGTTCACCTATTCCGGTTCACCCATTTGATGGAATTACGAAAATATATTGATCAGGTTTTAGAAAATAGAATCGACTCCAACTCCATCGTCCAGGGAAGCAGGGCCCATCTGTTAAGATACCATACCACACAGGCCCGGGCTTTATATTTACTGGATAAATTGAAGGGAATCCCATGAACACGTATTATTCTCCTTTGCATTACGACCACCAGGACAAATATGACGATCAGCCCAGAATGGACATCGTCAACCTGATCCCCGAGTCCTGTGAAAGTGTTTTGGAAATCGGGTGCGGAACCGGGGCAACCGGGGCCTTTTTAAAAGAAAAAAATCCTAATCTGTATTACGTGGGCATGGAGATCGACGGACAGGCCGCCCGGATAGCCAAAACAAGATTGAATGAAGTCCTCACCATTGACATTGAAAAGATCAATGCCGATCAATTTAATTTAAAAAAGAATTTTTTTGATTTGATTATTGCCGCCGACGTGTTGGAACATCTTTACGATCCATGGCGGATTATGGATTTTCTTCGATGTTTCATCGAAAAGAACGGAAAGGTGATCCTGAGCTTCCCCAATACTCAAAACATCAATCTAATTGCCAATCTGGTGCAGGGGAACTGGACCTATGAGAAATACGGCTTATTGGATGCCACCCATATCCGGTTTTTTACCTGGAATGAGATTGAAAAACTTCTTATGGGAACGGGATATCGGATTCTCCGCTCGGTCAGTAATTTACAAACCAGCCTCGACGGCCATACCTTTCCATTGGAAATTTCCATTTCAAACCTGGTTTTTAAAAATGTCAGCCGGGAAGAGGCTCAAAAATTATTTACTTTTCAATATCTGGTATTGGCGGAAAAGGTGACTTCTTAAAAAATAGAAGATCTGAGGATTACAGGAAGTTAAAGGTATAAAGTGCACGGTATACGGTTTTTTCTTGTGCCTTATACCTTGAACCTCGATCCGGGGAATCCTTTGATTATTTTTCATCCTTCATGGGGCCCGCTGCAAGCGGACACGAGGATTTAATATGATTTACACGGTATTACCCTTAGGCAGTTTTCACGGATGGGGCATTTGCGGGAAATATATTGTTAAGGAATTATCCCGATGGGACATAATCCGTCTGGTAAACGGGGAAATAAAACCGGAATCCTTTGAAAATGAATTGGATTATCGATTTTTCAAAAAACTCATCATTTCGGAAGAAGAACTGGAAAGTCAGATGAAGCCGAATAATAACCCCTTTCCGGATCCGGTCCTTCAAGCTATGAACAATCAGGATTATCTGCCTAACCTGCCCCAATTAAGGGGAAGTAAAAATATCGGATACACTTTTTTTGAAGACAATATCATCCCCAAGAAAAACATTGAGAATGCGGACGGATTTTTTGATCTGGTCGTAGCCGGATCTTCCTGGTGTGAAGAAATGCTGCGTTTTCACGGCCTCCGCAGGGCAACGACCATCATCCAGGGCATAGACCCCATGGTCTTCAATCCGGACCATAAGGAGAAGGAATATTTTACCGACCGATTTGTGATTTTTTCCGGCGGGAAATTCGAACTCCGGAAAGGCCATGATATTGTTATCAAAGCCTATAAGGCATTGCAGGATCGATATCCCGATGTTTTGCTCATCACCAGTTGGTTTAATCAATGGCCGCAAAGCATCAACACCATGGCCGGTTCTCCTTATCTGAACTTCCAAGTGACCACGGACAACTTTTTTGATTTAATCAACCAAGTGCTCCTGGACACTGGGATTGATTTGAGCCGGGTAATCCATTTGCCCCCCTATCCGAACCTGATGATGCCTAGAATTTATAAAAACACCGACTTGGGGTTTTTCCCCAACCGCTGTGAAGGGGGGACCAATTTAGTCTTGATGGAATACATGGCCTGCGGAAAACCCGTTCTCGGATCGTTTAATAGCGGGCATAAAGACATTTTATCAGACCATAACTCAATCAAGATCAATCAAATGGGGGTATTAAACGTGTCGGTCAATGGAACCAAAACGGCAGTATGGGATGAGCCTTTTCTGGATGAAACCATTGAAAAGCTGGATTGGGCTTATCAACACCGGGATGAAATAGGGGCTTTGGGCCGGCAGGCGGGAAAGGATCTGGCGAACCTGACCTGGGAACGGACCGGAAGACAATTTTTTGAACTGATTAAAAATTGATGATTTTGGTTGGTTTCAATAAAAGTTTTTTCTAAACGAGACTGTGACAAACGCTCTCCCCACTCTTACCCCCTCTCACCCCTCTGTGAGGGAGGGGGTAAAAGTGGGGAGAAAAAATATTTAAGAAAGAATAAGATGACGATGGATAACGAGATACGGACTCGAGGCCATTCGGAGCGCGATTTAACGGTCGATTCCTCTACTTTTTATGAGAATTATTGGCAGGATGCCAGGAATATTTCGGCAACCACCCATTCGAGAAACAAGGCGATTTTGGATCGATTTTTCCCCGTTCGACCTCGCAACCAACAAATCCTCGAGATCGGGGTTGGAGGGGAAGGCGGCATTATCTTTTTATTAAAAAACGAAAATAAGGTCTGCGGTATCGATGTTTCCTCTTCGGCCCAAAGAAACTGCGAACGTCTTGGCCTGAAAATTGATGTGATCAATTTGGATACCCGGGGGGTTCCTTTTGAGGATGAAACCTTCGATATCGTTTTCGCTTTTGAAGTGTTTGAACATTTTGCCAATCCTCAATCGGTGATCGAAGAGATTCGACGGGTTTTGAAACCGAAAGGCCTTTTCCTGGTAAGCATCCCGAACCCTTTAATACACCACTGGCCCAGGCTGTTTTATCCGGGTTTGTTTGAAGAAAAGGCGTTTAGAGAATTTCTCATGATCAACGAATTTAAGATAATTTCCAAAAATAATTTGGGCTTTAATATGTACCATCAGATTTATAAAGACAGCAGTTCCGGGGCTTTTATGTGGTGTTGGAACTGTGAAAAAATCGATCGCGACCCCAAAACGTTTTTTGATTATGGGCTGTATTTTTGGGAGCAAAGCAATAAGGAAGGTATTAAAACCAGACCCATCGAAGCCATCGATATGTTCCGAAAGAGCTTGGAATGCGAAGATCGGGATAATATCCAGTCCAGATTTTTTCATACCTTGTCATTACTTTACCGTTATATTTACCGGGAAACGGAAGAATTCATGAAGCACGCTGAGTGGTTTATGAATGGGGCGCAGGGTGATCAATATCCGTTGAATATGAAATCCATCTTTGCATTGCTGCTGCTTAATTTTGAAATGAAAAAATTTGGTCATGAAATTATCGACCGTGAATCTCATGAGACGATCGTCAAAGGTCTGCAAAACTTTCCCGGCTCAGAACCCTACCTGGAAATAATCGGCAAGCTAAAGGACGGATATTTGGATTATAGGCTTATTCTTGAGTTTCTAAATAATGATTGATGATAATCTTTTTCAAACGGCCTTATCCCATTACCGATCCGGTTGTTTTCTTGAGGCTGTTGCGCTCTGTCAAGAAATTCTTAATGAAAACCCCGGAGACATTGAGGCCCTCCATCTTCTGGGTCTATCCCGACAAGATCGGCGGGAATACGATCTGGCCATCCCTTGTTATAAAGAAATGATTCGGCTCCATCCGGACAGGGCTTTGGGTTTTTTTAAACTGGCCAATGTCTATTACGCTCTTCAGAAGTATGACCAGGCGGTTTTATGTTATCAACAGGCCGCCGGCCGAGATTCAACCGATGACCACATCTATAATAATTGGGGAATCGTCTTAAGGGATCAAAGGTTTCCGGAAGAGGCGGTAACCTTTTTTCAGAAGGCCATACAACTGAATCCCTGCAATGCCAATGCCTATCATAATCTTGGGAATGTCATGGTTGACCTGGGACGGCTCGAGGGGGCCATCCGCTGTTATCAAAAAGCCTTTCAAATCAATCCGTCCAATGTCACCCATTATAAAACTTTAGGAAATGCCTTAAGGGAAACAGGGAAATTAGAGGAAAGTCTTGAAATATTATCTCTGGCGCTCGATAGATTCCCCGATGATCCGGAGGTCTATTATAGCCTGGGGGCGGCCTTAAAAGACAAAGGCCGATTCGATAAGGCCGTGGAGTGCTATCAAAAAGCGATTCAAATTAATCCCCGACTTCCACAGGCTTATTATAACTTGGGGAATGTGTTCAAAGAAAAAGGTCAACTTCAAGAGGCCAAAAAACAGTTTCAAAAGGCCCTGGAACTCGATCCGAAGTTTGCTGAAACCTATAATAATCTGGGGATGATCTATAAAGAAGCCGGTGATATGAGCGAGGCCCTTTTGATGTTTCAAAAGGCGTGGGAAGTGAAACCCGGCTTTGCCGAGGCCAAATGGAATATGGGTTTGACCAACCTGCTGGCCGGAAATTTCCTGGATGGCTGGGAGGGATACGAATGGCGCTGGGAGAAACCGGATTATAAAAAACATAAAAGAGATTTTCCAAAACCCATCTGGCAGGGGGAAGAACTTAAAGGACAAAAAATACTCCTGCACGCCGAGCAGGGATACGGTGATACCCTTCAGTTTATTCGTTATTTTCCCATGGTGGCGGCTCTAGATGCCCAGGTTTACGTTGAATGTCCGCTTGAATTAAGACCATTAATCAAGGATATGACCGGGGTCAATCGGGTGATCGTTCGCGGTGATCCGCTTCCCGAATTTGATTTTCATTGTCCCTTGATGACCTTGCCGAAGGTTTTTGGCACCACCCTGGACAGCATTCCCCAAACCATTCCCTATCTTAAGGTTGATCCGGACTTAGTCAAGACCTGGCAGGGGCGGACAAATTCCGCAGGATCGAAATTCAAAGTGGGTTTGGTCTGGTCCGGCAATCCGGAACATCTCAATGATCAGAACCGTTCCTGTAACCCCGAGACTCTCACCCCTTTGACTCGGATCAAGAAGGTGCAGCTTTTCAGCCTGCAAAAAAATTTGGGGCCTGACTCGACAAAATCCGTTTGCCGGGCTCTGACCCTGATTGATTTAACCGATCAGATCCGGGATTTTTCAGACACCGCCGCTTTGATCGCCAACTTGGATTTAGTGATATCCGTGGATACGGCGGTGGCCCACCTGGCTGGTGGATTGGGCAAACGGGTTTGGACCTTGCTCCCGCACAGTCCCGATTGGCGGTGGTTGTTAGGGCGGGAGGACAGCCCTTGGTATCCGACTATGCGTTTGTATCGGCAGACGAAACCCAAGGATTGGACGAAGGTTATTGAAAGGGTGACAGAGGATCTATCTGTCTTATCCGATTATTCCGACGATAATAAGGCTTGCCTTTCACGCCTGGATTGATCCGATCGGAGTAAATTTGAAAATTCGAATAACAAAAAATCAAAAGACCTAATAATCTCTGCTAATATTTTTCGATCATTTAATTTTTGATATTATTTCGGGTTTCATGCTTCGGATTCTAACGTTTCCGAAGGCAGAGCCAAGGTAACCTGACCCGGCCCTGAGGACCAGGTTTTCAACACCACAATAAAAGGGATCCCTAATCCTCGTCAACACGAAGTTAGTAATCGTGGTTAAGAAGCTTCTACGGAGGGTAAAGATTCCAAAATCTCCTGGGCGGTTAAATTCCAGGGTTCAATAGAAAGGATTCGGTTATAGAAAATCCGAGCATCCTCAAATTTTTCCAGTTGAATGCAGATATGACCCAAGGCAAATAAGGTTTCCAGGTCTGACGGATTTTTTCTGAGAACCTGAAGATAAATATTTAAGGCCTTTTCGATTTCATCCAATTCGACCAGATATAAGTCCGCCAAGTTTTTTTGGAAGGCGGGGTTGTCCGGTTCCAATTGGACCGCTTTTTGATAGTAATACAGGCTTTTTATTGTATTGCCCTGACGGAAATGTAATACCCCCAGATCATTATAGGCCAAGGCATGGTCAGGGAATAGTGAAACCATCTGGTTCAACAGGGCCATGGCCTCTTCCTGATTTCCGGATGTCAGGCAGGCCTGCACCTTTTGGTATGAGGACTCGGCGGAATTCGAAATATCGGATAATGGTTCCGGATTTAATCGGGAGATTGATTTCAGGGCCTTCCAGGCCGTGTCATTCCAAGGCTCTAGGTCAAGAACCTTATTTAAAAAAATGGCGGCATCCTCAAATTTATTGAGGGAGATGCATACTTGACCGACGGCCAATAAGGTTTCGACATCCGACGGATTATCCTCCAATATTCGGGTATAGATCGATAAGGATTTTTCGATATCTCCGGTTTCCACCAGATAATAATCGGCGATATTTTTTTGGAAGATTACATTATCCGGATTGAGTGCATTGGCTTTTTCATAATGGAGAAAGGCCTTTTCCTTGTCCCCCATTTCGTAATAGAGGACCCCTAAATCGTTATGGGCCTGGGCAAAATCAGGGTATTTTTCCGTCAACTCCGATATGGCTGTAATGGCCAAGTTGGGCTGTCCTTCATGGATCAACGGCTGGATATTCCGGTAAGCTTCTTGTCTTTCATCCTGTTCGGAATTTACCGAAAGACAATTGTCAATAAATAGAGCCATATTGCCTCCGATTGATTTAAATTGGTCTATTTTATTCCTTGCATATTTTATGCCGTTTTTGGAATTAAGCGGGTATAAAAAGGGATATAAGAATAGAATCCCTGGGAGTCGAGCGGGAGGAATAGATGTTAACTAATTAATATTGTGTAAAATTTGTTGGTTAAAACGGGGAAAGGGCAAATCCATCATATTCATCTCCGTCTGAATCCATGATGTTACCACTGATATCCGTTCCTTTAAATTTAAATACCCAATGTGACGGATCGATGACGCCGTCTCCGGCGGCATTTTGAGTAATCGTGAAATAGATGGTAGCTGTATAATTTTTCTGATCGTAGGAGACACTATTAGGAACAGGGGACAACTGAATTTCCTTTTCCGGCTGTATAGTAATCCCGTTATTATAGAATCCGGCCTGGCCGCCGGAGGCTTTAAAGATAAACCAGTTAAGTGAATTTTGAACGGAACTGGCGTCCATGGCCTGGTTAAATTGAAAGGTTAAGCTAAATGTTTTTGACTGATTCGGCGTTAAGAGGGATGCATCCAGTACCGAGACCGGGGTGCGGGGACCCAGAACCGACGGGAAGGTGCTGTCCAGGGGTTTGGTACTGGTTATCTTGGGGGTAAAAAGGGCCAGTTCAAGCTCCACGGCCAGATCCGAGGCCAGATCCGTATGTAAGTCACTGAGGATCTCCAGTTGTTCCTCGGCTTTGGCCTTTTGGCCCAACCCGATATAGGCATACCCGAGATCCGAGTGTGCATATTCGAATCCTTTTTTCATGGAAATCGCTGTTTCAAATTGTTCCACCGCTTCTTTATACTTTTTTTGCTTGTTCAAGGCGAGACCCAATCCATAATAGCCATTGGCGTCTCTGGAGGAATATTTGATGACTTTTTTGAATTGTTCTTCAGCTTCCTCATAGCGGTCTGTCGATAAATAGATATGACCGAGTGAATTGTATGGATAGGCCGAAGTAGGGGCTACCTGGGCTAATCGTTTGAATTGTTTTTCGGCTACGTCGTATTGTTTCGTTTCAATGTAGGCATTTCCTAAACTGGTGATGGCCTTTTCGGAAGTGGGATTGTATTGCACCCAGGTTTTGTAAACTTCAATTGCTTTATTTGTTTTTTCAGTCGTTTGATAAACTTTACCGAGGTATTCGTAGGCTTCCTCTAATTCAGGATTAAAAGCCGTGGCCCGCTTAAATTCACTGATGGCCCGATCGTACTTTTTTTCCTGCAAAAAAGAAAGACCCCGAACCAAGGCATATTGGGCCACCTGCTCCCGCTGGGCTTTCTGGCTGGAAAGTATGGACGCCAGGGTATCGGCATTAGCGTTTAGTTGTGAAATATCCATAAGTTAATTACAATTTCGTTAGATTATGGGTAACACTAAGAAAATCCCTTTTTTATTTACCTATATCGGTATGTTTTTAAAAAAAGTTTAATGCGGAATAAAGGTCCAAGGATGATTTTTTTAAATTTCCTATCCTTTTTTTTGATGAATTCGTAAAAAGTCAAAAACCATCCTTCCGTTCTTGATTCGATACCTCACCTCGAACGTAAAATCAGTTAGTTGCGACATGTCCTGTTCGTTCGTCCTGAGGTATCGAAGGGCAAATAGGAATTTTAAAAATCCATCATCAATAATCATTAGAAAAAAGAAAAAATTTTGGGTAATATCGAAAAAAAGTGGATGTGGGTTAAAACAAAGGATGCTTTTTGTTGAAGATTATCCGACACTGAAATAAATAGTATTTGGAAGGACATATCGTGTTCAGAAAAATTTCCTTAATCATTTTAATTGGGTTTATAAGTTATATCAGTTTTTATTTCTTAGTCCCTAATGTCTCCAAACTCAAAAAGGAATCCCCCCAGAAAACTACTTTTATGGAATACCGGGAAAGGGAATGGCGGGAAAAGGGCCGGCCAATTCGCATCAGGAAGACTTGGATCCCTTTATCCCGGATTTCACCCTATTTGATCAAGGCGGTGATCATTGCCGAAGACGACAAATTCTGGTCCCATGAAGGCTTTGATTTCGAAGCCATTCAAAAGGCCCTAGAAAAAGATCTCAAGGCCCGGAAATTCAAAGTCGGAGGGAGTACCATCAGCCAGCAATTGGCTAAAAACCTTTTTTTGACTCCGACCAAGAATCCGTGGCGAAAGTTGAAGGAAGCGGTATTGACCTGGAGGATCGAGCGGACTTTGACCAAAAGAAGGATTATCGAGCTATACCTGAACGTGGTGGAATGGGGGGAGGGGATATTCGGCATTGAGGCTGCCGCCCGTCATTATTTTGGAAAATCGGCCGCCGCCCTTGGACCGGAAGAGGCGGCTCGACTGGCCGTAGTCCTCCCCAATCCGAGAAAATTCAATCCCCTTGGAAATTCCCGCTATGTGGCCAAACGGGCCGCAGTGATTCATAATATCATGGTAAAGAGGGGGATAGTCATTCCAGCCTTTGAGGAAGTTATGAACCCGGAACCAGGGTATGAAAAAGGTAATTCCAGAGAAACCCACCCAGTAGAGAAAGGGGATCAGGGTTCGGCTCCTCCTTTTTATGAACCTTCCAGAAGAGTGGGGGAGGAAAATGGGTTAGATTCCAAAATTTAACATTGGAACAGACCAGTTGATCCCCAAATTTTAAATTTTGGAAAAAAAGGAAGTTATTGGAAGACAGATAATTATTAACTTATTGAAATAGTTTCGAAAAGATTATTGGCACGAGAAATGCTTGTATGTATATGTAAAGCAAAAATACTCGATAGAAAAGCTCTTTGGCTTTTTTATAAAAATAATAGGGGAGGAGGTGAAATCACATGAAAAAATTAATCGTTTGGACCTTGGCCTTGGTATTTGCTATGACCGTTTCTTTGGCCATCGCCGCCGAGCCGGTGAAGAAGGAAGCTAAGAAACCTGAAGCCAAACCGGCTGTTACTGCTCCGGCAGAACCGGCAAAGGCTGAAGAAAAAGCACCGGCTGAAAAGACCGAAAAGAAGGTTAAAAAGACCAAGAAGGTAAAGAAGGTCAAGAAAGAAAAAAAGGAAGAAGAGAAGAAAGAAGAAAAGAAAGAAGAAAAGAAATAATTTCTCTCCTGTTCAAAACAAAAAGGCGGAATTGGGAACTCCAGTTCCGCCTTTTTGTTTTCTGACGATTACTTCCCGACTTTCCCGCATAATAATCCCTTGAAAACCAAAATGAACCTGTGTTAAGAGAGGAGACATTTAGGGGTAAAGTTCGAAATTCGAAAGACGAAGCACAAAACAAACTCAAATGAGCAAAATTAAAAAACTACCCCTCCACTGATATTTGTGACGATCCTAGACGATTTGAGGGGTGGGAGAGCGGACGTTTTGAACTTTTGATATTTGAATTTTGGGTTTGTTTCGATATTCGATATTCGGATTTTGGATTTAAATTTGAATAGTCAGTTGTTATGACTTTTTCTGATTATTGACGATTCATCTAATTGAATACTTGCGCTGGGAGGTAGGGAATGGAAACACGCTTTAGGGAGTTGACTCCGGAAGAACTTCGAAGGTCCTGTGATCCGGAAAGTTTGGGATTTGAGACCACGGCCGAATTAATGGTCGGTCCAAACAAGGTCATTTCTCAGGAACGGGCTGTTCGGGCCATCCTGTTTGGAGTAGGGATGGACGGACTGGAGTACAATATCTATGTAGCCGGGCCTCCTAAAGCCGGGATGACCTATATCACCCGAACCTTGATTGAAGAAATAGCCCGGGACAAAACACCTCCCCCCGACTGGTGTTATGTCCATAATTTTAAAGAACCGGATTGTCCGAAGGCTTTGTCTTTACCCAGCGGCAAGGGAAAAGAATTAAAAAAAGATGTCGAAGAAATGATCGGTGATCTACAGGAGGATATCCCGGAGTTATTTGAAAGTGAAGATTACGCCCAAAGAAAGGAAGAACTTTTAAAAAAGTTCAATTCCGAACGGACCGAAATTCTTGCGGTCTTAGAAGAGAAAACCCTGAAAGAAGGATTTATTCTAAACGTCAGTCAGGTGGGCATAGTGATTATGCCGGCCAAGGACGGACAGCCTATGGATGAAGAAACCCTGAAATCCTTAAATGAGGAGGACAAAAAACAACTTCGGGAAAAAAGCGAACTTTTTCAGGTAGAAATGAACCAGGTGGTTCGAACGATCAAGACCAAAGAGAAAGATCTGCGAAAAAAAATAAAGGATCTGGATAGGAGGATTGCCCTTTTTGCCGTCGGACATTTGATTGATGAACTGCAGGAAAAATACCAGGAATTCCCCCAGGTCTTAAAACATTTTAAAAACATCAAAGATGATATTATCCGGAACATTGATGATTTTAAAGCCAAGCCGGCGGTCGCCGGAACGTTTCCCATCTCTCCTGTGGAACCATCCCTGACCCGATATGCAATCAATGTCCTGGTCGATAATAGTGAAACCAGAGGGGCCCCAGTGGTTTTTGAAAACAACCCAACCTACCCCAACCTGTTTGGAATGATCGAAAAAAAGGCCCAATTCGGGGCGTTATTTACCGACTTCACCATGATCCGCCCAGGATCAATCCATCGGGCCAACGGGGGATTTCTGATTATCAAGGTTCTGGACCTGTTACGCTGGTATTTTTCCTGGGAAGGCCTGAAACGATCTTTAAAAACCAAACAGGTCCTGATTGAAGATTTGGGGGAACAACTCGGCTTGATCAGCACCAAGACCCTTAAACCGGAACCGATTCCCCTGCAAATCAAGGTTCTGTTAATCGGGGAACCCTATATTTATCACCTTCTTTTTATGCTGGATCAGGATTTTCCAAAGATGTTCAAGGTCAAGGCCCAATTAGACGATCAGATGGATCGGCAGGAGGCTCCCTTAAAGGAATATATCCATTACATCGCCCGCTATTGCAGCGAAAGAGGGCTGTTCCCCTTGCATAAAAGCGGAGTGGCCCGACTGATTGAATACAGCTCAGAACTGACCGGACGTAATTTTAAACTCTCTTTGCAATTGGCCGAGATCAACGACCTGATCCAGGAAGCCCATTACTGGTCGACCCAGGACAGGAGTCGTTTGATCATGGCCGAGCACATCGAAAAGGCCGTGGAAGAGAAAATTTTCCGTTCAAATTTATACGAAGAAAAGTTGCAGGAAATGATCGCCTTGGGGGATCTTAGGATAGAAACCGATGGATCCGTCATTGGTCAGGTCAATGGCCTTTCCGTGTATTCTATAGGGGATTATCAATTCGGCCGGCCTTCTCGAATAACCGCTAATTGTTCTCTGGGCAAAGACGGGGTGGTGGATATCGATCGGGAATCGAAGTTGAGCGGAAATATCCATACCAAGGGCGTAATGATTTTAAGCGGCTACTTAAAAGGGAAATACGGCCTCGATAAACCGCTAAGCCTGTCGGCCAGCATCACTTTCGAACAAAGCTATGGGATGGTGGATGGGGACAGCGCCTCGGGGGCCGAATTAATGGCCTTGCTTTCCTCTTTAGTCCAACTTCCTGTTTTTCAAGGGATTGCCGTCACCGGTTCAGTCAGCCAGAAAGGGGAGATTCAGCCCATTGGAGGGGTCAATGAAAAGATTGAAGGGTTCTTTGAGGTCTGCCGGGAAAAAGGGCTCACCGGGAAACAAGGGGTCATGATCCCAGAAGCCAATGTGAAGGATTTGATGCTGAAATCGAAAGTGGTGGAAGCGGTCCGAAAAGGACAGTTTCATGTCTTTCCCATCAGCCACATTGAACAGGGTCTGGAAATATTAACCGGGAAAAAGGCCGGGAAAAAGAAAAAAGACGGCTTTTACCCTAAAAATAGTATCAATTTCCAGATCGAGTCCCGTTTGAGAAAGCTTAATGAAATTGTCCAAGAAGCTATGGTTAAAGAGGTAGATAAAAAGCAACCTAATGAATTTAAATAAGTAAGATAAGTAAGAGTTGATGGACTCATAAAAAATCGGCGAAAACCGATTTTCATCATTCCGGTCCCGCATCAAGTGCGGGATAGACTCCAGCCGGAATCCAGTAGATTAAACTAGGTAGGAAACCATTGGAGCCCGGTTTTTACCGGGGTGAAGACTTTTATGAATCCATCAGAGTCAACGATTTAACTGTTTCCATGACGTTCGGGCAAAAGGTAGTAACTGGAGGGCACTACTTTCTGTGGAAAAAACATAATCAATATCTGAGGTCCCCCCTCCGCTGGTATTCCAGGTAGGTATCCCCCAGGTATTATCTGCGGTAGTATTAATGTTCCCATCCGGACCGGCTATATTGGCCACATAGATCCCCCCGCTTATTAGACCTGTTCCACCGCCGTCCCTGATAATTTTCCCTTTTCCAATTAACAATAAAATACCATCATAGCTAATGTTCCCGCTAAGGGTTAAGTCTCCCGTGACCAGAAGTATTCCGGCTCCGCTTGCTCCACCGGTCATGGAATAATTAGAATCAATAACAACCACCTTTGGGTCGGCGGTTGTTCCTAAAGTAAACCCGGGATCTGTCGGCGAAGTAAAGTCGGCCAGACTGCTAAGGTTGTTGTAAAGGGTCTGAAGTTGCGGAAGGTTTCCCCAGGGATCGGAAAAACCCGTATTTTGAACCGAAGGAGTGGATAGCCCACCACCCGTGTAATTGTCTCGCCGGTTGGAAGGGATTCCATTGATAACCGATGTTTGACCGGCCGAGGAATTGACGGCAATGGCCGGGTGTGTGGCCCCCCCGTTGTAAGTGGAGGAATTGCTGTCTCCTCCAGCAAAAGAGACATCAGGACCCGGCATGGTAATTGCGCCGGGGAGAGTGGGAATGGGTACCCTCTGGATGGCTGTTTGGATAATCGCTTCAGAATTATCCGGGCCGTATCCAAAAGAGGTCAAGGTAACAATAGAATTGGTGTCGGTTGTCGAAGTGACTCCATCTACGGCATCGTTGGTTAAATATACTTTGAAGCTCTCAGTTCCCATGGAGGTGGTATTAATATAGGGAAGGTCATCGGTCGCTGAAAAAGCAGCTGCATTATCACTGTTTACGAGTACTCCATCAGGACCTTTGACCGAATTCAGTTCGCTGTTCAGAGTGCTTCCGCCTGCCATCCGGGTCCGGAGAAGTTCTCGAGCCCTTTCAACACCTGCTTCGGCCACGTAAAAGGCCTCTTTGGTTGTTTTGGTATTGCTGGTTATTTTTCTTCCGACATTAGTGAGATTAACGGCAATAATCCCAATAACGGAAAGGGCCAGGAGCATAAGGATCACGGTGACCAGGGCGATCCCGTTTTCTTCTTTAATCTTTTCTGCCATTATCGGTCTCCTTCTGTTTCATCCCAACCGAATGCTCCCGTTCACAGAACCCTTTGATCTTAGAATTGCTTCCAGGAGATTCTTGTGAAAGGGAAAGAATTGGTTAGGTTTGCAGCGGAAGTTTGCGCAGTTGCATCGTAGGTGATAGTCGAATTTCCTCCCCCCGTTGTGTCAAAGGTCGGATTGCCGAAGACATCGTCGCCGGTATTGATCTGGCCGTCAGATCCTTTGATATTGGCCACATAAATACCCCCGCTGATAGTCCCATCCCCTCCTCCATGTCTTAGGATATTGCCGGACCCGACAACCAGAATAATACCGTCGTAACTGAAATTACCATTAAGGGTCAGTTGACCGGTGACCAAAAGTATGCCGGCACCGGTGGTGGGATTCAACGTAAAATCTCCATCGATAACCACTACCTTTTTGTTGGCAGCGTCCCCTAAAGTAAAACCGGGGTCACTGGAAGAAGTAAAATCGGCATTATTTTTTAATCCGGTATAGAGCTTTTGAAGATCGGCTATAGTATCCCAAGGGGAACCAAAGGTCAGATTCTGGACCGAAGGGGTCCCTCCGGCTCCGGTGTAGTTGTCGGCCCGTTTTTGAACGGCGCTGTTATTGGTAATGGTGGTAAGCGATTGGGCTGAATTAACGGCAATTGCCGGATGCGTGCCCCCATCAATAGTAAAGGCATTACTATTGGGCGCATCAAAAACAACATTCGGACCGGCCAAGGAAATAGCTCCCGGGAGATTCGGCAGATTAATACCCCCGTTTTTCATGACCCTTACCTGTACAACGGCCTTCGAGTTATTCGGACCATATCCAAAAGAGGTCAAGGTGACAATACCATTGGTGTCTGAAGCCGAAGTGACTCCATCCACGGTATCGTTGGTTAAATATACTTTAAAGCTCCCGTTTCCCAAGGAGGTCGTATTGATATAAGGGATATCATCGGTGCTTGAAAAATTGGAGACATCCCCACTATTCACCAGCACCCCATCAATACCGATGATCGAATTCAGTTCATTGGACAGGGTATTCCCTCCTGCTGCTCGGGTTCTGAGAAATTCACGGGCCCGTTCAGCACCGGCTTCGGCCAGGTAGAAAGCCTGTTTGGAGGTTTTGGTATTGCTGGTGATCAGGGTTCCCACATTGGTCAGGTTTATTGCGGCTACCCCCAAGGCTGACAAGGCCAGCAGCATCAGGATAACAACAACAAGGGCGATTCCTTTTTGATCTTTAATTTTCTTTTTCATTCAAACCCACCTCCTAATTTCTCTTCATCACCGATGTTCTTATACTATAGGAGCGGTAACCTTTGGTGTTCGGATCCGTCCGGGCGGTCCTGGCGGTGATGGTTATGTCTATCCTGGTGACGCTGGATAAATTGGTGGTGCTGTTATTATTTTGATCAAATGGAGCAAAGGTAAAGGCAGTAGTATTATCAGCCAAAGGTTGCCTGTCAGGGGAACCCGAAGGGGCCTTACTGAACCGCAGGATATTATCGGTTGAGCTCCAGGAAAATATCCGGGTGTCACTATCGGCTGTCGAAGTGAACATGATTTTATCTCCGCTCGTAGCACAAGTGGTGGTGGTATTTTCAAGACAACTTAGAGCGCTTATATTTCTTAGCTCTCTGACAACAAAATCGGCAGCTGATCGGGCGTTTTGTTGCATGTCCACTTCCAGATCTTGGGCTACCTGGGATTTGTTGGCGCTGATAAATAGGTTATAAATCGCAGTAAGAATTATTCCCAGAATAACGATTCCGATCAGAAGTTCAACTAAACTCAAACCCCTATTATTTTTGAATTCCCTTACCATGTCATCTTGAGATTACCGTGTTGTAAAAAATTGAACGATTTCTTCCTGCCTCCATCCAAGAGATGGTTACCGTGATCTGTCTCATATAGGTGGAACCTGAATAATTTTGTATGGCCCATGTTCGACTAAATATCCCTCCCGTTTGCCCGGAGCTGTTTAGGGGATTATTGGGATCAGAAAAAGTACCTATGGTCAAGGAATTAAAGGGGGTGTTTTTAAATTCCTCCATCCTTTTTTCAGCCAACAAAACCGCCGTTGTTAGACATTTGGAACCAAAATTGCCCCGGATGGCTGTCGTTTGCAGGCCCACCAGGGCAAGTAATCCTATTCCCAATATGGCAATGGCTATCAGATATTCAACCAGGGTAAATCCCTTGATATTTTTGATGATACCAAACATTAGGTGAGGCTGATCCTTCCTGTCCATTGAATGGAGATGGATTTGGAGCCTTGGGAATTTTGAACCGTGATCGTGGCATTTGTGGCATTTTGGGTCATTCCAGTGGAGCTAAAGGTTATACTGCCCCCGCCGCTCTTGGATGCCGTTACATTGGGATATTCGCTGGCCAGATTTCTGGTAAAGGTGGTGCCGTCCCCCCAAGGGAAGCTATAACTGGTGGTTGATCCGAAAGTAACAGTTATGGATTGATTGGTTTTAATGGCGATCATTTTGGCATTATACAGATCTCCCCAGACCAATCGAGATGCTCCCCTTAATCGCGCATTGTTTGTCAAATTGGTTAGTTGGGGGACCGCTATAAAGGATAAAATCGTAATTAAAGTTACAACAATCAGGAGTTCAACGAGGGAAAATCCTTTTTGATGCATTTTTAATGCTCTCTTGACGGGAAAAAAGAAAGAAAACCACGTAGAACTTAATAAAGAAGAGGATATGGCTCTTAGAAACTTGCGGTTTTTGTTTATAAATGCTTTTTCCATAACTGGCGGATCAGCCACCCTTCCAAAGAAGTTAGTATCGGGTCTGGATCTTTGCGTCCCAGCCTTATCGGTCTGGTTTGCCTTTTTCAGTTTTATTCGTGTATATAATATAACACCGTTATAAGTTCATGTCAAGAAAAAAATACACCTCACGAATAAGAAACAAAGGCAGTGGAGGCAATCCCTTGAAAGAAACCTCTATGACTGTTTTTTGTCGACCCAATAAGCCATTTTCTTTAATTATATCAAACTGTATTCGAAAAATAAAGGAAAAATAGATGGTTTATCAGGAAACCTTTAAAGGACGGTTTGCCTTGTTCTGGACACTGCGGATTTTGCTTTCTATCCGTGATTCCGACCCTTTTCGATGATCAAATTTGACCTGGAGGCTGATACGGCTGGAATCCTGTTCCAAGGCTCGAAAACAGCGGGTCAGCAGGGCCAGGAGATCATCCCACTGACCTTCAACCACGGTGCCCATAGGATTCAATCGATAGTCCAGCCCGCTTTGATCAACCAGGGTCAGGATTCGGGCTACGTATTCGCTGAAACTTGACCCTTTATCCAGAGGGATCATGGAAAATTCCATCAGGGTCATGAAGATAGCCTTTTCTTTTTATTAAATAAATCGGCCATAGTGCCCAATTTGCCGGTTTCTTTGACTCGATTTCGATATTCATTCAATGAGATCCGGTCCTGATGATCCAAGACCGACTTCTGGGAAAGAGAAATCCTTCCCAGTTCATCAATCTTGATGAGTTCGACTTCTATCTCGTCCCCTTCTTTAAGGGACTTTTTCGATTGATTCATTTCCGGAACCAATACCTGGCTGTTATGCAGGAGACCTCGCTGATGTGGGCCCAAGTCGGGGAGATCCACAAATAGTCCATACGGTTTTATGGAACGGACAATCCCTTTAACCAACAAACCCACTTGCGGAGGCTGGGGACCTGGGATTTTCTGTCGGTTAGGACCTTCACTATTATCTATAAAATTATCTTCGCCCGATCCCAAAAAGACCTCGGCCGAATCGGTTTTAACCCGTTTTCGAATCACATTTCCGGTCCGAAATATTTCCCGCTCAAGGGAATCCTTTACTGAATCCGACAACGGAGTGACCTCCTTAATGGAAAGAGAAATCCTTCGTTGTTCTCTATTAATTTCCAGGACCTTAACTTCCACTTCCTGACCTATTTTGAGTTTTTCCTTGGGATGGTGAATGCGTTTTGTGGTAATTTCCGAAAGATGAACCAGCCCTTCTAAGCCGGAGGCGACTTCCACAAAAGCCCCATATTGGGCAAGATTGCGAACCTTACCTAAAAGAATATCTCCTTCATCAAAACCCAGCCCTGTTTCCCAGGGGTCCGGTTCCAAGGCTTTAAGGGACAGGCTGATGCGTTCAATATCTTTTTCATCGGTTTTTATTTGTAGGACCTTAACGGACACATCCTGACCCACGGCCAGGTGATCTGCCGGATCCGAAACTTGACTGCGGGAGATTTCCGATATATGGACCAGGCCCTCTATCCCGCCCAGATCAACAAAAGCCCCAAAGGGGGTCAATCGGGTCACCCGGCCTTGGAACACCTCTCCAACAACAAGGCGTTTCCTTGTACCTTCGGCCAAGGCTTCTTTTTCAGCCTGCAATACCGCCCGTCGGGAGAGAACGATGTTTTTTCCCTCTTCTTCAAACTGGGTGACTTTGAATTTTTGGGTGGTTCCAATAAAAGCTTCGGGCCGGTCCAGAAAAGTCAAATCCATTTGTGAAAAAGGGCAAAAGGCCTTTGTTCCGGAGACGGTAATTTCCAGGCCGCCCTTGTTGGTCCCGGTAACCGTTCCCTCGAGGGAGATTCCGGATTCAAAGGCCTTTCTGAAAAGCTCTTTGCCGGTACTTCCGGAAACTTGGCGCAAACAATTACCCAACTGGGCTCCCGACGGTCCGTATCCGATAAAGGCCAGTTCCACCTCCATACCGGGCTTTACGGTCAGATCACCATTTTCATCCAGGAATTCCTGTAAGTCGGCCCAGCCCTCGGATTTGGCGCCATAATCGATGAAAACCGTATCGGGTGTGACGAGAACCACTTTTCCCTGTACCGGTTCCCCGGGTTCAAGGGGCCCTTCACCGGCCGACCGGGCACTGGCCTCAAAAAGTTCGGCAAAATTCATATCCATATCATCTTGAACCATTATCTTTTTTCCTTCTCGTTGACGGCTTCTGTGCCGGCCTCAACGTAAATCGGCTTCCATTTTCGATGGCCCCATCGAGCCCGACTTCGTTCTCCCATTCATCATAAACCATCCACCCTTTTTCAATCTCCCGAAGACAATCAGACTGGATCAGGATCTGGCGGATGGTCATGCCGGGGATGAGGGTGATCGGTTTATCATTGAGCCATATACGCATAATGGATCATTCTTTTCGGATTCGGCCATCCACCGAGGCAGAAATCTGTTTTTTAACCTTGATGTAATCGGTTACCAGATCACGGATCTCTCTGCCGGAATCCAAGAGAATAACGCGTTCGACGGATGGAGTTCCTACTTTTTTTTCTATAATGTTTTTTAAAACCGCATACCCATCGCCCCCAGCGGCTAGGAAATCATTGGTGGCCAGGGAATACCAGGTTTCCGGATTCAAGGGTTTTGCTCCGACTCTGATATTGGTCAGCCTTTGGCCGATGGGGGCCGTGGGTGAATAGGTCAGGTGAATTCCGGACACCTGAGGGAATCGGCCGCCTGTTCCGCTCAAGTCGGATAGCCCATATTCGAAAATGTCCTTGAGTTCCTGCCCACTGACTCTGAGGACGACCGGATGATTGGAGAACGGCAGGACGGTGAATAGATCTTTTATTCGGATAGGGCCCTTTAAAATGTCGGCGCGGATACCTCCCCCATTGGTCATAGCCACATCGGCCTGGGTTTCCTCTCTTAAAATATCGGTAATCAGGTTTCCCAGGTTGGTTTCTGCGGACCGTGAACCTTGGCCCTGTAAATCCATTAGAGCCTCGCCAATCACTTCCTCAAGAATGGCAACGGCCTGATTCTTATAGCGGTCTACTATTTCTAAGGCAACCGGATCAGGCGGTTGTAAGTCCGGCCGGATAGCTTCCAGTTTTCCTTCATACCGGATCACTTTTCGATTCTGAATCGTAAGATCCAGAACTCCCAACACCTTGGCGTGTTCCCAGGCTTGAACGATCAAAGTTTCATTGACCTTCATGGGGGATTCGATCCGTGTGTGGGTGTGTCCGCCGACGATCAGTGTTACACCCTTTACAGTATCAGCCAGACGGCGGTCAGCCGGAAGACCAAGATGGGAAAGGACAATTACCAGATCGGGCCTGTCGCCTAATTCCTGGATGGCCTTTTGGACCGAATCGATCATGGAAGAAAAAACAAGGCCCTTGACATTTTTTGGGTGGGTAGTTGTTGGAGTTTCCTCGGTGATAAGTCCGATAATCGCGATATTAAGACCGGAGATTTCTTTGAGCACATAGGGCTTGATACCCGGCATTCCCTGGACATTAGCAGCCAGGATAGGGAAACGGGCCTCCTGAATCCGTTTTTTAAGAACCTCCTGTCCGAAGTCAAACTCGTGATTCCCGAGGACCATGGCTGAAAACTCCATAACATTCATGACCTCCAGAGTCGATTGGCCCTCAAAAAGATTGGCCCAGGGATTGCCTTGGATCATGTCCCCGGCGGCCAAAAGCAGAGCAGGACGTTCCTTCCGAAGACGATTCACTTCTCCGGCCAGGAAAGCGATTCCCCCCATCTTTTCCGGACTCCCGGCCGGTTGATAGGGTTCGGCAAAACCATGGAAGTCATTGAGGTAAAGGATTCGGAGTTGAACCGGTTCTCCGGCCCAGACAAAATTAATGGATATTAATAAGAACCAAAAACTTATCATCATTGCAAATCTATTACGGTTCATAGACAATATTCCTCTTCGATTCTTCGGGTTAACCCTTCATCGTTTTTATGTTTATAGCCTAGGGATTAAGGGATTTAAAATTACAAAAACCTTCGAAAATAATTTTCTATCGTCCCCTGTGATCCGCCACTGGTCACTTCCCGTTGGTTATTTGTCATTTGATTTGGTCACAAATAAGGCATCCAAGGCCTTGACCCCTTGTCCTTCAGGAAGGACCATCAAAGGGTTGATATCAATTCCTTCGAAATCTTGGCCCAAGTCTTCGATTAAATATGAAAATCCAACTGTGGCTTGGACCAGGGCGGTCAAGTCTGCCGGTGGTTTTCCTCGTACCCCTTCCAGTATAACCGATCCTCGTAAGGAACGCCAGAGTTGTTCGGCCTGAAGGGCCGTTATCGGAGGCTTGGCAAAGGCCACGTCCTTCAGGACTTCCACTAAGATTCCTCCTAAACCAAGGACCAGCAACGGCCCGAAATGAGGATCATTGTTCATTCCCAGGAGGACTTCCACTCCTTTAACGACCATTTCCTGGATGATAAGGCAGTCTTGATGGTCCGGATCCTTCAGGGGCGGAAACCGTTTCTCCAGTTGCTCAATAGCTCGGCCCAACTCTTCTTCATTGTGAATCGAAAGGATCACCCCTCCTTGATCGGTCTTGTGGATAATATCGGGAGAAAGAATTTTGATCGCCACCGGATACCCGATCTTCTCGGCTAAAGAAACGGCCTCCTCCTTCGTTTTTGCCATGCCTTCCCGGGTGATTGGGATTTGATAATCGGCCAGGATTCGTTTGCCTTGATATTCATTCAAGGCCTCATTTACGCGAACAGACAATATCCTTTTTGCACCGGTTGCTTTCCGGAGTGTGAAATTTCCTTTTTGGGTCTCTCTTACAAAACGCCCATAATCAATCAGCCCAGCCATAGAACCTACCGCCCGCTCCGGATTACCGAAGACAGGCAGGCCAAAGCGCCGGGTCATCTGGACGGCCGTCACTGGAAGAAAGGTAACCAACAGAATCGGTTTTTTATAGACCGCCATGATGCCTTGGATTTCTTTGACAAATCCGCTGTCTTTCCAAAGATAAAGGTCTTTTTTTTGGAATCCTTTTATATCCCTGTCTTCCTTTGATATCTCCTTCACTGAAAGGATAAGGGATTTTTTAAAAATTTTAGTTGGGAAGGAGAAAAAGGACCTGATTTTTTGTTTCAGGATCAATCTCTTCCATTTGGAGAGTTGACTCAGATATTTTTTAAATCCGGCCAGCATACCAAGGGCGACAACGGCATCGATTTCTTCACTGGCCGCGAGGGCCCGAAGGACTTCAATATGGGATCGCCGGTTTGGTGTACCAACCAGGTCCAGGGGATTTTGACGGCTCCAAAAGGGAGGAAGCCAATGGTTCAGCCGTTCCACCAATGAAGGGGACAAGACCGGAAGGGACAGACCTTTGAGGGCAGCGGCGTCGGTTGTGGCTACTCCCCAGCCGCCCCCCAGGGAGACGACGCCCAGCCGATCCCCGGCCGGTGGCTTAAGCAGACTGAAGGTCTTAATTAAATCGATCAACTCTTCAGTGGATTGGGCTTCAATGATGCCCACCTGTTTAAACAGGTCGGAAATCATTTTGGGGGACTGGGCCACGGCTCCGGAATGGGAACGAGCGGCCTGTGATCCGTGAATCGTTTTTCCGGCTTTCAAGGCCAAAATTGGCTTGTGTGGGGTTATTTTTTCGGCCGTTTTAAGGAACTGCTCACCGTTTCTAATTCCTTCTAAATACAGGACAATCAATCGGGAGAGATCATCCTGACCGAAATAGGCCAGATAATCTTCCACACCTAAAACGGCTTCGTTGCCTGATCCAACAAACCTGAAAACACCCACTCCTTCTTTCATCCCTAATTCCATAATCTGGGAACCGATATTCCCTGATTGAGAGATTATATCCACCGGACCGGCTTTGACCCCGAGGGGCATAAAGAGAATTTCCAAGCTGGCGCTGGTATTGACAATTCCCATGGTGTTGGGACCGACAATCCGAACTCCTCCGGCCTTTGCCGTCTGGGTTAGTTTTTCTTCCAACCGAGCGCCTTTTTCTCCTACCTCTTTAAAATTTGAGGCCACCACCAGGGCATTGGGAATCCCAAGTCGTCCGCACTCTTCGATAAGAGGGATGGTCTGGACGGCCGGAACGGCTAAAACAGCCAGATCCACCTTGCCGGGCAGCGATCCCAGGTCCGGGAAGGTCCGCTGTCCCAGGATAAACGGTTCGTTGGGATTGACTAGGTAAACCGGGCCTGAAAACGGTGAAACCAGAAGGGTAGCCGACAGATTAAATCCCCACTTGCCGAAACGGTTGGAAGCCCCCACCATGGCCACCGATTGGGGAAAAAATAGATTTTGAAGATTGGTGTTATCGTTTTCCATAGGATTTCATTTTTTCTTGAAATTGTTTTACGGCTTCGGGAATGGTTCTCCTTATGAAAGCCATCTTCTCCATTTCCTTTAATAGACAATACTCAGGGTAGGCGGGATGTTTCGGGGTAGGCATGGGGGTGTCCGTCAGGGTTGAAGGAAGGCCTGGTTTAGAATCCCTGATCAATCCGATAATGGGTTTGTCGCCTAAAGGGATCTCGTTTACCCATCCCAACCGACGCATACATTCGAATCGTACTTGATCGATAATAATAAAGTAGATATCCAAAAGAGGCAGTAATTGCTCCGGCGGCAGGGATTCAAAATCATAACCGCTTCCCAAGCCAAGGCTACCCATCAGGAGATCATGAATGATCGGCCGGCTGTCTTCATCATCTTCGGCCAAAAACAGGATCAATTCGTCCGGGAGATCGGACCATTTGGTTTGTTCATCCAATATCGGCATTGTCTTGAATCGGCGTTGCCATTCTCGGAAACCCCTTTTGGCAGCCTTTTGATTTTTTAAAGATTCAAGGGAAACGACTTTGGCCATCGATTGGATAACTCCTACAACTTAAATTTCTTTGTTAATAAATTCTCACGCAATCCCACGCCCCCCTTTGGAAAAGGGGGATTGAGGGGGATTTAAAACTATTTTCTTTCTAAACTGTCCTGCTCCTTCGGGATACCAAGAAGTATAAAAAGGGTTTCGATGAACGCCGAACGGTCAACACCAAACGTTCTTTCTTGGTTTAACTATAACCTAATCAATGAAAATTTCAATTCAGAAAAAAATTGACACATGCTAAGAAATCTGTTATGAAATTCTATACCTTATGAGTACATACCCCGACGACCGCCCTTCAAGATTGATTGATCAGGTTCGTTCTTTTTTTAGGAAGAAACCGGAAACTCCACCGGAATCCGTTTTAGAAAGAGACTTCCAAGAGCTGATCGACCAGGGGGAAGAACAGGGACTCCTTACCCCGGAACAAGGGGATATGATTCAGAGTATCTTTGAATTCAAAGATACCGTGGTCCGGGAGGTCATGGTCCCAAGGACTGAAATGCTGGCGATCAGCTCGGATGTGAGTATTCAGACCATTATTGATCTGACGCTCGAACACGGCCATTCCCGCCTCCCGATTTACCAGGAAAATCCGGACAATATCATCGGGATGCTTCATGTAAAGGACCTGTTGCCTTATTGGCATCTTCCGCCGGATCAACCCATCCCGCCAGGGATTTTTCGCCAACCTACCTTTGTACCGGAAACTAAAAAGATCGTCCATCTTTTTCGAGAATTAAAATTGGAAAAAGTCCATATGGCCATTGTCCTGGATGAATACGGCGGAATTTCCGGGTTGGTAACTATGGAAGATATCATTGAAGAGATTATCGGTGACATTGAAGATGAATACGACCGCCAGGAATCACGGTTGAAACCCCTGGACAGTGGTCGTGTGGAAGTGGATGCCCGTTTGGAAATTGAAGAATTTGAACATTATTTTGAATTGGAAATCGAGGAAAAAAATTTTGAAACCGTTGGAGGTCTGATCATTAATCTTTTAGAGAGAGTCCCAGAAGTGGGTGAAAAAGTCTATTTTCAGGACTTGAAAATGACCATTCTGGAAGCAGACAAACGCCGGATCCGCCGTCTTCTAGTGGAAAGGAAAGACCCCCCTTTTTTTGAAGCCTCTGTCGACCAACCCATTCAAAATTAGTTTGGTCGGTGTGCCATTCCCGTGGGGCTCTTTTCCGTGTCTGATTCTAATGCTTCCAAATCTCCCTCCTTGTCGGATCCCCAACCTTTTCCAAAGGAGAAAACATTGGATACGCCCTTTAGCCATCGGAGGGCGGAAGGAAATTTTTACAAAACAATAGCGCTCCGAGCGGGGCAGAGGATCAATTAAGTTCATGAATCCTATTTTGATTAAGTCTGAGACCAAAGACCTTACTTTCTCACGGATCGATTGGGATGATGCAACCTATCGAACCACCTATGATCGCCCTATTGAGTCTTTGATCCTTTCGATTAAGACTATTGGCCTGCAACAATTGCCTGTTCTTCAGAAAAAAGCACAAGGCCGTTTTTGCATTGTAACAGGGAACAGACGGCTTCGATCCCTTCAGAAAATCGGCCGGAACCCGGTTTCTTGTAAAATCGTTACAAACGGAATTAAAGAGAACGATTTGTTTTTATTTAATTTCCATGATAATTGCGTTCGAGGCTTCAATTCGGTTGAAAAGTCTTTTATCGTAAAAAAAATGGCGTTTTTCATAGAAGAAAGGGAACTGATCCAAAGGTATCTCCCCCTTTTAGATCTGCCGCCGAAAAAAGAAATTTTTGATCGTTTTTTAAGAATCTCAGAAATGAGCCCTATTTATTGGCCAGCCCTGATTCAGGGGCGATTGTTTCCTGAGACTATTGAATCGGTGATCCGGGAATTTCTTCCCCTTGCCCATCTTATTTTTGCACTGTTTATTTTCTTCCGTTGGGGATTTCAGAAACAAAAAGAATTTTTAACCGAACTGAAAGAAATCTGCATTCGACGCTCTGAAAAACCGAAAAAAATTCTTTCAACTTCAACGATCATGATTCTGCTGCAGCAGCCGACCTGGACGCCACAGCAGAAAGGGCAGGCTTTTCGAAAATTTTTTCGAAATTGTCGGTATCCTGCTTTGACCGATACTGAAAAAACCTTTGAAGCAATGATCTCTCCTTTGAATTTGGATCAGCGAACCCGCATCAATCCCCCTCCTTTTTTTGAAGGAGGACATTATGACCTGGCGGTCCATTTCTCGAGTTCCAAGGAACTGAAAGAATCTCTGGAAAAAATCATCAAGGTCCTGGAAGAAGGGAAACTGAATGGGCTCCCTTAGGGTTAACACAAAAACAGGATTCAGAATCCAGGATTCGAGGATTTTTTCCGTTTCATTGCTTATCACTTGAATCCTTTGAGTATTTTTCATATTACCTGGAACCCGCTGTAAGCGGGTATAAAGATTTATTTCAATGCTGTTTAAGAAGATTCTGATCGAAAAAGGGGCGGAAACAGCCCCATTAACCCAGCGTGTTTTGAAGGCTCTTCCCGACCTTCCTCTGGAATGGGTGGATCGAGACCCCGTTTTTTCACAAACAGAAACCATAGCCGAATCGAAGAAGACCCTTTATTTGACTCGTTTTAAAGGAGAGTTGATAAAACCGTGTCCGGGGACTAAGGATTATATTTGCTGCGGGTATCATATTCTCCATATCGGATCCAATTGCCCTATGGACTGCAGCTACTGTATCCTCCAGGCTTATTTCAACCAGCCCTTTATCCGTCTTTTTGTCAATATTGAAGAAATTTTTCTTAAGTTGAGGACATTCGTTTACAGACATCACGAGGAAATCATTCGGCTGGGCACCGGTGAATTTACCGACAGCCTGGCCTTAGACCACTTGACCGGTTTCAGCGCTCTTCTGGCGCAGGAGTTGTCGTCCCATCCTAATGTGCTGGTTGAATTAAAAACCAAGACCGCCGCCATTCAAAATCTTATCCCGGCCGCTCCGTCGAAAAATATCATCATTTCCTGGTCTCTTAATCCGTCGGAGGTTATTAAAAAAGAAGAGCGAGGGGCTGCCTCATTGAGCGAAAGATTGAAAGCTGCTGCCGTTTGTCAGAAAAAAGGGTATCGTCTGGGCTTCCACTTTGATCCCATTTTTTATTTTCCCGGATGGGAAGAGTCCTATCATCAAACGGTTCAGACCCTTTTTTCCGAAATCCGGCCCGAGAGTATCCTTTGGATCAGTCTGGGTTGTTTTCGATTTATGCCGCCCTTGAAATCGATTATTCAACATCGTCATCCGAAGGCCCGATACATTTATCAGGAATTTATTCCCGCTCTGGATAAAAAAATGCGCTATCCTCAATCACAAAGGGTGGAAATTTACCGTAAACTGTTTAATTGGATCAGAACCTGGGGGGAAGAGATCCCGGTTTATCTTTGTATGGAGAATGCATCGGTCTGGGGAAAGGTGTTCGGTTATGTCCCGGGAATGGGGATGCCGACCCTCAAGGAAATGTTGGATCAACGCGTCAGAGGGTGGTGGGAAAAGGATGCTGAAATCCAGTAAAAGAAACAGGGCAACCGGCCATAAAGGATGAAAAATCTAAACTTCTGCAGACTGCCGCCTATTGCCTGATGCCCTGTTGAATCCATTTTTATTTTTTAGACTTGTCGATTCTTTCGGGGAAAACCTCCACTCGGGCGTCTTTTACTGCTTTTTCGAGAAATTCTGTAACAGCGGACTTCCGTATTTCTTGAAGGGCCTGGTCTTTCACTTTGTCTTTAATGTTTTCATAAGGCTCAAGCAGGGCCTCTTTTTTTTCTTCCATCTTGATAATATGATAACCATATTCGGTTTCTATTATGCCGCTGATCTCTCCCGGTTTCAGGGAAAAAGCGGCCTCTTCAAAGGCAGGGACCATGGTCCCTTTGGAGAAAAAATCCAAATCCCCCCCTTTTTCCTTCGTACCAGGGTCGTCGGAAATTTCTGAGGCTAATTTCGAAAAGTCTTCGCCCCCCTTTATTTTTATTAATACTTCTTCGGCTTTCTGGCTGGCTTTTTTCTTTTCTTCGTCAGAGGCCGAGGCGGCTACTTTTATTAAAATATGTTTTACCCGTATTTTTTCAGGGGTTTTAAATATCTCGGGATGATCTTTATAATAGGCGTGAGCTTTATCGTCATTAATGGTTATTTTCTCAACAATTTCTTTTTGCAGATATACGGCAGTCAAGAAGTTATTGATCATCAATTCTATTTGATTTTTAATTTCAGGCTTTTTATTAAAACCTTTTTTCTTGGCGATATCGGAGACAACCGTTCCTTGGACAATATTCCAGAGAATGGATTGCTTGATCTGAGGGTTATTCTCAATAATTTTTTGTTGTTCGGGATCTTGAGAACCGATGATTCGATTGAGATCGGTCATGGTAATTTTCTTGTTGCCGATTTTAGCCAAGATTTCCTTGTCTTGGGCCGAGAGGCTATACGGAATCATAATAACCACCAGGGCAATGACCGCCAACATTTTAACAAACTTTAACATGATCTTTTTCTCCTTCTTAGGTTATTTGGCTTTTTACGGTTTTTATCAGAATCGTCAGACCTTCGACCATTGTGTCTTTTCTGATTATCAATTTTTCAGAAAGGTATCAAAAATAATTGGCGCGCCTGGCAGGATTCGAACCTGCGACCTACGGATTAGAAGTCCGTTGCTCTATCCTCTGAGCTACAGGCGCGCAATATTTTCCCAATCGGTTAATCGTTCTTTGTTTCTAAGTTTTATTAATACTAAAAGAGAACGAAGTCAAAGAAAAAGAAAATTTATTTCTAATTTCTATTGACTTTTTATGGCCGGGCGATTATAAATTTTTATCAAGGTTTTTTAGGAATGAAATTCGGGAAATTTTTATTTTAAAGTTTTTCAGTTTTATATTTCCATCGGCGGACTTCGTCTTTCGTCTCGAAATCCGCCCTCGCTTTACATTGTTCTTTTATTTTTCTGTTGCTTCCCAAAAAGAAAGAAATCGGTTTGTATGACGGGCCCCAATGATCTCGTCTTGATCTATTTAGAAAATCAACCCGTTTTTTTTGCCCGAATTGAAAACATAACCCCGGATATAAAACCCGGCTGGCTACGAATGAAATTTTTAATCCTTCAGGTACCGGTCTCTTTGGGTGAATGGATACTTTTGCCGGAATATATTCAGGGTGAGGAATTTACAATGAGGGGGAAAAAAATTATTATCCAAAAGGTTGAGGTTCCCCGGGAAGAAAGTTTACCAAAGCCACCAAAACCGGAGGGTAAGATAGTTTCTATCTTGAATCGAAAAAGTAAAAAATAGCCTATTTTAAGGAATCTTATTTATGGAAAATGTGCAGGAATTGGCTAAGACCTATCGTCGCATTCTTCAACTAAAAAACGGTCCCGTAGCCGTCCGGATTATCAAAATCCATGAAGAAACCCCGATCTTATTAAAAAAACCGGAGAATCCGATTCCCAGTTTCTGCTTTGGCCTGATGGAAGCGTTTAAAGGGAAAAGTATTTTTTTAACCCGGACCGATGTCCGATGTGCCATGGGTCTGACCGCTTTGGGATTTAGAAAAGAATCTTTAAAATCGAGAAAGCACAAACATGGAGTTCAAATCGGTGTATTTGGAAATGAAGAGGCTTCACGGAATTATTTTTCCAAGGGAACCTGCTTGCCGGCCGGTCAAACCAAAGGAGTGGCCATGAGCCCATTAGAGAAGGCGGTTATGGGAGTCGATGTCGTCCTGTTTAAGGTCAATTCGGAACAGGCCATGTGGTTATTGACGGCGAACCAGTACCTTACCGGTGAACGAAACGATTTTCACATTGGAACGGGTTTCCATGGAGTTTGTGAAGATGTAATTGTTTATCCGTATCACCATAAAAAAGTGAATATGACCGTGAATGGAGTCGGGGATCGCCTATCGTCTGCCATGAGTAAAAACGAACTATTTTTGGGGGTTCCGGCTCCGTTAGTTAAGAAAATTGCTTTAAATTTATCAGAAATTTATCGAAAGCCTATTTTTAAGGTACTTCATTCTCCCAAGAGTGTCCAAAAAACTTATTCTTCGCACACCGGCCCTTGGCATTAGATTTTTAGGTCACTTCGTCTTAGAATTGATCTCTAACCTTTTGATAACTCGATATCGATCTCCTCTTCGGAGTGATTCTGGAAACTGGATAAAAACAAAAGGCAAAACCGGATGTCTGTTATCCAGCATCCCGTATCCAGAATCTGTTTATACGGTTATTTTCGGGTTATCTCTTCGGCTATCCCATTTCTTTCCCTAAGAACCTGGGTAACTCTGGGCCAATCGATTTGATCAGAGAAGCCGCTTTGGTCGGCTAACTTATTAATATGATTCCAATAAGAGAATTGTTTTTGATAGGTATTGGTATGAACTTCCAGGAATATTTTCCTTTCTGATGTTACCGCCAATTTAACGGGTTCATAAACGATTGTTATGGGGATCCCGGGTTTTATCTGGCCAAAAAGATTTTCAATGTCTTCGGTGGCCATTCGAATACAACCATGGGAGGTTGAGTGCCCGATACTTTCCGGCCAAATCGTGGCATGAATCCCATACCCTGGAACCGATAACGGCAGCCAATATTTTCCCAAGGGGTTATCCGGGCCGGGTGGGACCTTTTCCAAAACCACCTTACCTTCTCTTTTCATTTCTTCCTGAATCGACTTTGGGACCGTCCAGGTCCGATTCTTGAATTTTCCGGTGATCACAAAAGATCCCACCGGTGTAGGCCAATCAAAACGACCAACCCCGACAGGAAAACGTCTAATCAGATTACCCTGTTCAAATAAATATAACCTATGTTCGGGAATGTTCAGCAACAGTCCATCAGTCACTTGATTTTGGGGAATAATATGACGATTGTTGACTACCAGACGCTGGTCTATGGATAAGTTGTGAAACGGATTGAGGTTATTCCTTCGGGCCAGATATTGCCAGGTAGAGCCATCCCGGCCTGATATGGAATAAAGGGAATCATTTTTCTTGACAACATACCAGGATTCCCCACCCAGGATCTCTGAATATATCGGCCAGGACGATTGATAGGGCGCTGCGAAAGTAAAACGGACAGAGGCTATTCCAAAGAACAGGGAAAAAGTAAAACATAGGGGCAGTAAGCGTATCTTCATGCGGGAGTTTGTGCTGGAAAGAGGATTAGACATGGGAATTTATCGATAACCTCATATCGGGATTAGATAATTATATTTATCCGGGATGTCAAGAAATTGTTTTAAAAAATTCTATAAATTAAGGACTGTCGATGTTGGAATGTATTTGACCCCTTAGAGGATTTAAATTAAAATAGAAAGAATTCGTAGTGGAGGAAAATAAAGTTGCCAGGAATCATTTCGGTAATTTAACGAGGACCCTTTGAACTCAAAAACCCGGATAACTTTGGAAGGCTCAATTGAACGGATCTCTTTTCATAATGAAGAGGACCATTTTACCATTGCCAAGATGAAGGTCAAGGGTCAAAGGGGATTGATCCCGGTTATCGGTTATTTGTTTGCCATCACTCCCGGAGAGGTCCTAAAAATCGACGGCTATTATGAACAGCATCCCAAATACGGCCTTCAGGTCCGCATCGAAAGTTATGAATCCTTAATTCCAGCCACGGTAGTAGGTATAGAAAAGTATTTGGGGTCCGGTTTGGTCAAAGGTATCGGGCCGGAAATGGCCAAAAGGATCGTGAAACAATTCGGCCTAACAACCCTGGGTGTTATTGAGAAGGACATCCAACAACTCTCCAAGGTGGAAGGGGTGGGTCCTAAAAGGATTGCCCAGATTAAGGAGGCCTGGAAAGAACAAAATGAAATCCGGCGCATTATGATTTTTTTACAGGGTTATGGGGTCAGCACCGGATTGGCAACGAAGATATTCAAGACCTACGGCCAACAGGCCGTAAACCGCATCCAAGAGAATCCCTATGCCTTAGCGGCCGACATCTTTGGGGTCGGCTTTCTCACCGCCGATCGTATTGCTCAAAAAATGGGGATGGCAAAAGAAGCCCCTCAGAGACTTCAGGCCGGTCTGACCTATATTCTCCAGCAAAAAAGTGAAGAGGGTCAGGTGTGCCTCCCCGAAGAAACATTGATTAAAGCCGCCTCCAGTCAGTTGGAGGTGAATTCCATTCAACTCGGCACGGCCTTGAAAGAATTGATTCAGAAAAAACAACTTCACACCCAGCGCGCGGAGACCGGGGAACTCTTCATCTTTTTGCCCTATCTTGATATCTCCGAAAAAGGAATTTTTCAAAGGATAGGAACCCTATTAAAAGAAAAAACCAAAAACGACAGCCGAACAGAAGCGATCATTGGGCGGGTAGAAAAATCCTTGCGCTTGACCTTATCCGAACAACAAAAAGAGGCGGTTCATAGGGCCTTGTCCCAAAAAATTATGATTATTACCGGCGGGCCGGGTACCGGAAAAACCACCATTATTCGTTCTATTTTGGAGGTCTTTCAACAATTGGGCCGGCGATGCATCTTGATGGCCCCAACCGGTCGGGCCGCCAAACGTCTTTCTGAGGTGACCCATTATTCGGCATCCACTATTCACAGGGGTTTGGGATACAACCCCAAAATGGGTGGATTCCAAAAGGATGAAGAACATCCCCTTCCTGCCGACTTGGTAGTCATCGATGAAGCTTCGATGGTCGACACCTATCTGATGTTCCATCTTCTGAAAGCCGTTCCCGATCATGCGGTCCTGATTCTGGTCGGCGATGTTTTTCAGCTGCCGTCGGTCGGACCGGGGAACGTTCTTTCCGATTTCATTCAATCCCAAAAGATACCGGTGATTCAACTCAACCGGATTTTCAGGCAAGGGGAGGGGAGTTTGATCGTTCGCAATGCCCACCGGATTCATCAAGGGGATATGCCGATCCTTATCCGGGAAGAGGGGAATAAGAACCAGGAATTCTATTTTCTGGAACAGGAAGAACCGGAGAAGGCCGCCCGTTGGATACTGGAACTGGTTCAGGAAAGGCTGCCTAAACGATACGGGATTGATCCTTTGCAGGACATTCAAGTCCTGACCCCCATGTACAAGGGTTTAGTTGGAGCGGAAAATCTTAATCTCTTTCTTCAGCAGCAATTAAACAAAGACCAAAGGTCTGTTCAAAGAGGTCCCCGGATCTTCAAAGTGGGGGATAAGGTTATGCAAATTAGAAACAATTACGACAAGGAGGTTTTTAACGGCGACATCGGTCGTCTGTCCAAGATTGATCGGGAAAATCAGGAAGTCTGGGTCAATTTTGACGGTCGATTTGTCGTTTATGATTTTAGTGAAATGGAAGAGCTGGTTCTGGCTTACGCCATTTCCGTGCATAAGTCCCAAGGCAATGAATATCCGGCCGTGGTCATGCCGGTCATGATCCAACACTTTATTTTATTGCAAAGAAATCTGATCTATACGGCCGTGACCAGGGCCAAAAGGGTCGTGGTCTTGGTAGGGACCAAAAAAGCCCTGGCCATCGGTATCAAAAATAATAAACCCCAATTGCGATACAGTTATTTAAAAGAAAGACTGATCCGCCTGCCTTAAATTCTAACCCTCTCCCCTCACGGTTGAACAAAAGCCAAGCCTTTATAACCGTAACACCTGTAGAGGCGAAAGGTCCTTAATGGACGTTTTCCTCGAAAGACTGTAAATGGTTCCAGGGCTTCAATCCGCTCAAAATATTTTTCCAAGAGACCTGATTTTTCATCCGGAAACCGTTCAAAATCGGACCAAATAAAAAGGGCCTCTTTCCCTTGTAAGGGTTTGGGGTCAAACCAATAATCATAGGCCAGAGCCTTTTTCCCTAAAACCGTCTGGGCGAAGGTTACGGGTTGTCCTTTTAAATAAAATTGCAATTCCGAGGCGGTCTTATGTCCCCAGGCAAAAATAAAAGGGGGTGCTTTATGGTCCTTGGTTGACCGGACTTTTTCTAAGTGAGCGGCCAGTTCCTGCCAGCCGGTCATGGTATCCGCAGAACCGGAAACCGGGATCTGAGGAATTAAAGGCCAGATGTGAAATAGTATAAAAAATAAAACGGCGCTCACCCAAGTCCATTTTACATAGCCGGCATAGATCCATTTCCAGGAGAAGGCCCTTTTTTGATAATAGGCGACCATCAACAGCAGCAAGGACGGATAGGCCGGGATCAACCAGTTCATCTTGACCCATTCCCGGGTGGCCACCAGGGTAAACAGACCCACCATTGGCAAGGCCAAACTGAGCAGAAACGTTTCCTTCCAGGAGCGGACCTTCCAAATGCGTTTGACGCCCAATCCGATAGTCCAGCAAAAACCGGCAAAAACGAGCGGACTGATGATTCCGGCTTGTGAAGCCAAAAATTTGCCCAATTCTTCCCATTCAAAGGCCGACATTTCACCTGCCCTTTGGGTAGATTGAAAGGCAAAAGAAGCCCACTGGTGTTGAAAATTCCAGATTAAAACCGGGCTGAATACCAAAAGGGCCAGTATCAAACCTCCATAAGGCTCCATCCTTTTTAAATGGTGCCGGTGTTCAGAGGAGACCGCCAGGAAAAGCAATATGGAAACGATGAGGAAAACCGCTGTGTATTTAGACATAAAGGCCAGACCCAGGCTGATGCCTGCCCAAAGATAAAAGGAATATCGGGTTTCCTGGACGGCCTTGAAGACACAAAACCAGCAAAGGCACCAGAAAAAAACCAGGGAACAATCCGGGGTCATAATCAAAGAGGTGATGGCAAAGGTAGGCAGAAGGTTCATCAGCAAGGCGGCCCGGAAGCCCGTTTGTTCGTCAAATATCTTTTTCCCGATCAGAAATAAAAGCCAACTGAATCCGAAAGAATAAAGCAGGGGCCCCAAACGGATGGCCAAAACAGTGGGGCCGAAAAGTTTACTGAAAAGAAAAATCGTATAGGCGACCAAAGGCGGATGATCGAAATAACTTAATGCCGGATGGAGCGAATAGACCCAGTAATAGGCTTCCTGAGGGGAGAGGGGCAAAAACAGCGCATAGATTAGGCGAAAACAAAACAGACCCAAAAGAAAACCTAATAATTGGTTGGAATAAGACAGGTTTTTGAAAAATGGGATCATGAGATTGGTATGGTACCCAAAGGATGGAAAAGCGTCAATAGAATAAAAAGGCCGACCAATCCGTTTTTCAGGAATGGCGACCCCGGAACAACGGCCCATTTGGACCGGGAGGGGTGTCGATCTCAGGAAAGATGGTTAAGAAGTGGGAGAATTATCCAAATTATTTACTAAAAAATGAATCCGTTGCAGGGCGCTAAGGTGGGTTCCCAGAGTGAGCAAAAAGAGAAGGGCGACAAAAAAGAGGTGATCAACCAACCAGACTTGGGAGGGAAAGATAAAAATCAATAAATCGTTCAAAACCGATCCTATCCCTAAAGTTATCACCCGTTCTCCGCGGCCAAAATATCCAACCGAAACCGACAATCCCAGTCCTTCCCCTCGGGCACGGGAATAGCTGACCATAAAGGAACCGGATAATAAAAGAAAGAGGAGGGCCGTCATTAAGATTTGTTGGGGAATGGGGTGAAATAAAAAAAATAGCCATATCCCAAAAAGGGCAAGAAAATCGCTGTACCGATCCAAAACAGAATCCAACAAGGCCCCTGACCGGGTTTTTTGATCGGCCTTTCTGGCCAGTCCTCCGTCCATGGTATCAACGATCCCGGAAACAAGGACCCCAATTCCCCCCAGCCATAAGGAGTAACTATAAGCGGCGACGGTGGCCAAGCTTAAAAAAAGGGTTGAAAAGGTCAGATGATTGGGTTTTATCGCTAAACGGTAAAGGAAGGGAATTGGGACTTCTTCGACCCATTTCAGATAGTGCTTCCCTAACCTGGATTCACGGAGCAAAGGGGTTGTCCTTCTATCTATAGTTCAAGGTTCATTGTTCAAAGAAAAAGGGGTTGTTGTCAACTTTGAGCTTTGAGCCTTGAGCTTCCCACTTTCCTTGTCAGATACGCCTCCATTTCCCGCCGGGCTTCCCCTTCTTCCATCTGAACGGGAGGATGTTTCATCAAATAGGCAGAAACAGGAAGCATTACCCCAGCCTCTCCTCGGTCGCGGGCCACCCGGCAGTATCGTATGGCATCGATAGCCACCCCGGCGCTGTTAGGGGAATCCTGAACCGACAACCGGGCCTCCAACTCAAGGGGGACACCACAAAAATTGGTGGCCTCAATCCGCAAAAAGCAGACTTTGTTATCTCCCTGCCAGGGAACATAATCGGAGGGTCCAATATGGATATTTTCTTCCGACAATGGTTGACTGAGTTGTGACTGCACTGCCTCGGTCTTGGAGATCTTTTTGTTTATCAATCGGCTTCTTTCCAACATATTCAGAAAATCGGTATTCCCCCCGGTATTGAGTTGATAAGTCCTTTTGATTCTAACGCCCCGTTCTTCAAAAAGGTGAGCCAAAACCCGGTGGATGATGGTGGCTCCAACCTGGGATTTAATATCATCGCCAATCAAAGGAATTCCCTGCTGTCTAAATTTTTCAGCCCACTCGGCATTGGAGGCGATGAATTCAGGCATGCAGTTTATTAGGCTTATCCCGCTGTTAAGACAACACTGGGCGTAATAACGAACTGCATCAGCTGAACCTACCGGCAGGTAGTTGATGAGTATTTCGGCCTCGGATTCTTTCATAACCTTTTCAACATCCACGGGTTTCTTGTCGGACGGTAAAAAAGTTCGATCAGGGGGAAAATCCTTCATATGAGGGGCACACCCGTCCAAAACAGGCCCCATCTGGACCTCAACCCCATAATTGGGCAAGGATGTCCAAATGGGGTAGATGCTGTTAGGAGGGGCAAAGACGGCCTCTTCAAGGGGGCGGCCTACCTTGCGATTGTCGATATCAAAGGCGGCCACGATTTGAATATCTTTGGGTAAATAACCCCCGAGATTGTTATGCATCAAACCTTCTTGAATGGACGGATTATGTCGATAATATTCGATGCCTTGTATCAACGCGCTGGCACAATTTCCCACTCCACAGATAGCTACCCTAATGTTCCCTTTGGACATGGAATAACCTCCATTCGACATCAAAGACAGAAAGAAGGAAGACTTTAGTTATAAAAAAGGGCCCTGATTAAGTCTTCGTAATCCCTAAAATCCCCCTCAATCCCCTTTTTCCAAAGGGGGAAGTTTTTCGCCTCCCCTTGAAAAAAAAGGGGGTGGGAGGGTTTTATGAATATTTTTAACAAAGCTAATTTAATACCAAAACACCGCAAAACAGCAATGTGTAATAAACCGTAAAAAAGGTATAATAAATCCATTCAAAAATCAATCAAAAATGAGAAAAGAGTCAGTCAATAACTGTTTAAAAGATAAAGAAAAAGTCCTTTCTGCTTTTCCTTGGTCATAAATTGTGATAATTATAATCTGTAGTTGAAATAGAGGAAGGCATGGGTGGAGCCCTCTTATTTGAAAGAATTTGAATCCGGTTCTTTGGAAGAAAAGGCTGAGGCGGCCTGGGAGATTCTCAGAAAATGCCGGTTTTGCCCCCGGGAATGTGGTGTCAATCGGTTGGAAGGAGAGTTGGGGTTCTGCAAAACCGGTCAGACAGCCCTTGTTTCCAGTTTCGGTCCCCACTTCGGAGAAGAAGACCCCTTGGTGGGTCAACATGGGTCCGGGACCATTTTTTTTTCTTTTTGCAACCTAGGCTGTATTTTCTGTCAAAACTATGAACTGAGCCATTATGGGGAAGGACAGAAAACTTCCCCCGAGATCTTGGCCAGACAAATGCTCCATTTGCAGGCCATAGGGTGCCATAACATCAATTGGGTTACTCCAACCCATGTGGTTCCGTTCCTTTTAAAAGCCTTACTGATTGCCATTCCCCAGGGACTGTGCCTTCCGGTGGTCTATAACTGTGGAGGTTACGAAACCCTGGAATCCCTGCTCTTTTTGGAAAATATTGTGGATATTTTTATGCCGGATTTTAAATTCTGGGATCAACAGGTTAGCCAGGACTTAACCCAGGCCCCTGATTATCCCCAGGTTGCCCGAAAAGCCGTTAAAGAAATGTACCGGCAGGTCAAGGATCTTATTTTGGACAACAGAGGGATTGCCCAAAAAGGGTTACTGGTTCGACATCTGGTCATGCCGAATAATTTGGCCGGGACTGAAGAAATAATGAAATTTCTTGCCCGGAATATTTCTCCCAACACTTATGTGAATATCATGGATCAGTATCGACCATGCGGCCAGGCTATGGAGCATCAGCAAATCAACCGCCAGGTCCTTTCCGAAGAATGGGAACAGGCATTAAAATGGGCTGTTGAAGCTGGCCTTTCTCGATTAGATCAACGTCGAAGACGTAGAAGGGGTTAGTACATGAAGGAGAGAATTTTAGCCGTCGGCGACATTCACGGTTGTTACACCAAACTCATCAGCCTCATGAAACGAGTAAAAATTAATCCTGAAAAAGACAAGCTGGTCTTTTTAGGTGATTATATCGACCGGGGCGATCAATCCAAAGAGGTGGTTGAGTATCTGATCCACCTTAAAAAAGAAATGCCGTCGGCCGTCTTCCTTCTGGGAAACCACGAACAGATGTTACTGGAGTATCTCAGCAGAGAAAATATAAACCCTTTCCTGATTAATGGGGGGAAGAAGACCTTGGACAGCTATTTCGGAGATGGCGGGCTTTCTTCTTATCAGGATCCGAAAATAATTTTTCCTCCTGAACATTTGGAATTTTTTAATTCTTTGTTCCCTTATTATGAATGGAAAGATTATATCTTTGTACATGCCGGTCTCCGGGACGGGATTCCCCTGGAACATCAGGACTCCTTTGATCTCCTTTGGATCCGGGAAGATTTTTATTTTTCTAATTTCACCTTCGGGAAAACGGTTGTTTTTGGTCACACCCCTTTCCAACAACCTTTTATTTATAAACAAAAAATAGGCATTGATACCGGGGCGGCCTATGGCAATAAACTGACCTGCGTCGAATTGACGGCCATGAAGTTTTATAACGCCTGACCCTCTTTTGGATCCTTCTCCATAAGAGCCTGAGAAGAGAGGGTGAAAAGAATTCAATTTTTATTATTGACCGGAGAAAAGAATTCTGATAATGAAAAATAGACGAAAAGACAGGTTGTTAACAACCGCCTGATAATCAAGGCCCTGCGAGGACCGATTTGACAAGGAGGTGTATATGAAGATTAAGTACTGGATGACAAAGGATCCGATTACGGTGACTCCGGACATTTTAGCGGTCGAAGCCCAGAAGATTATGAAAGAAAACAAGATTCGACGCCTGCCGGTGGTGGAAAAAGGAAAACTGGTGGGAATTGTCACTTTCCGCAACCTGATGGAGGCCGCTCCTTCTTCCGCCACTTCCTTGAGTATCTATGAGTTAAATTACCTGATTATGAAAATGAAGGTAAAAGACCTGATGAAAAAAAATGTCATCACCGTTTCTCCGGAAGACACGGTAATCGATGCCATTTCTTTGGGAATGAAACACGATATTGGTGGATTTCCGGTATTGGATGAGCAAGGCAAATTAGTGGGGATTGTAACTGAAACCCAAATTTCCAGGGCCATGATGCAGCTATTCGGAACCAATGTCAAAGAAGAAATCATTCACATAGAGAATGTGGATCTTCAAACCGGTACTTTTGGAAGCATCGTAGCTGTAGCCGAAAAATTGGGAGTGAAAATTATCAGCATGTTTTCTGTCCCCAAAAGAACCACTGACCTGATGCGGGTCTATCTCCGAATCCAGCCGGTCAACAACGATAAAGAAAAGGTAGTAGCCCAACTTAAAAAGACCGGTTATGAAATTGAAGAATAATCTTGGCATGGTATTGAGATCAATGCCTTTGAATGCCCTGAATCCCAGGGCATTCTTTTTTAACGGCCGGATATGAAATATAAGATCAGTCGATTTTTAATGATGATAATGATGATTGCCGCCGGCGGATCGGTCCAGGCCGAGGCGACCAACCGGATCGTTGCTATTGTAAATAATGAAATCATTACCTTTCACGAACTGGAAAAGGCCGGAAGGATTTTTAAACTTTCGGAGATGGAAAAAGGGAAGCAGGAGGAAACCCAAAAACAGATCCTGTTTCAATTAATCGATCAAAAGCTGGTGGATAATCAAATAAAACGATTAGGGGTCCAGATTTCTTCTGAAGAGGTGGACAAGGCCGTTGCCAGAATCAAAGAAGATCAAAAGTTGAACAGTTCGGAGGATTTTTCCGCGGTTTTAAACAGAGAAGGGTTGTCCGAAGCCGAATTTAGAAACAAGATCAAGGAACAAATTCTGCGGTTTAGACTTATCAGCCGGGAAATCGGGAGCAAAATTATCATTCCGGAGGACCGGATAAGGGAATATTATCAAAATCACCAAATACAATTTCGAAAGATAGAAGGGGTTCATCTGGCCCATATCTTCCTGCCCCTTTCTAATGACACCCCCTCTGAGGAGATTGAAAAACAAAAGAAAAAAGCCGAGGAAGTCTGGGAACGCCTTAGAAAAGGGGAGGATTTCGCAGAATTAGCTCGTAAGTTTTCCAAAGACCCTTCGGCTGCTCAGGGCGGTGACATGGGGATGTTTGTTTTTGAAGAAATTGACCCTCTTCTCAGAGGGGAGATATCCAAATTAAAACCGGGGGAATTCAGTTCGGTCCTTCAGACCCCGACAGGGTGGCAAATTGTTAAATTGGTTAAATTTCAGGGGTCCAAAGAACTTTCTTTTGATGAAGTCAAGGGGCAGATACAAGAACAACTCTTTCAAGAAGAAGTGGACCAGCGCTTTGTCCAATGGCTCCAAAAATTAAAAGAACGGTCTTATATTCAGATTCTTCTCTAACCCACTCCCAAATCATCATGATTATCTCTAGTTATCAGTGCCGGCAATATGTTGAACAAGAAGTAACCATCCAGGGCTGGCTGGTTCATAAACATTCCAGCGGGCAGGTGCGTTTTTTCATTCTCAGAAACGAGACGGGAAACTTGCAGGCGATTATGTTTAAGAACAAGGTTTCCCCAAAGGTTTTTCTGGCCTTTGATCAATTGACGCAGGAGTCTTCTCTATCCTTGACCGGAATTTTGCATGACCATTCCAGGGCACCGGGTGGAGTGGAATTGGGAATAAGAAGTCTTAATATCTTTCAGGTGACCCAGGAATATCCGATTTCACCCGAAGAACACGGTATTGCCTTTTTGAGGTCTCCATGAAGCCTGAAAAGGCTTCATGGATTTTAGGGGTTAATGATTCAAGTAACAGACCTATAATATTCAAAGAATGACCATTCGAACCTTTGATCTCCTTTATGCTCCAATGATATCTCCAAGGGTATGAACGGTTTTTCCCGGATCTTCATCATAATATGCCAAATAAGTCCGTTGAAGCTATTATCCTTCAAGTCCAACTCTATGGGGAGGCCGACTTGATTATCGATTTTTTTTCTTCCCAGTCGGGAAGGATGCGAGGGATGGCCAAGGGAGCCAAAAAGAGCAAAAAAAGGTTTGTGCATTGCCTTGAACCTTTGAACTGGGTTCGCTTGCATCTTTTTGAAAAGCAAAATGTTTCCCTAGTACGCATCGATCAGGGGGAGTTGATCGACCCCTTCCCAGGTATCCGGAAAGATTTTAAAAAATGGGGCCAGGCCGGTTTTTTCTGTGAAATGATCAAAGAGCTGTTTGGTGTTGGGGATCCGAATCCAGCGGTCTTTGAATTAATTCGGGAATCTTTAAAGGTCCTTGAACAGGAAAAAAGGGATCAAGAAGTGTTTTCCATTTATCAGATCCGGTTGTTTAAATTAGCCGGGTATGCCTTTCATTTGACTTCTTGCCTGAGTTGCGGGAAAAAAGCGGAGGAAATTCAGAATCCTATTTTTTCTCCAGTCAGGGGAGGAGTCATATGCCCGAGTTGTCATAAAGGAGAAAATGGTATCCGTCTGTCCCCTGGGGCGGTTCGGAGTATTCACCAATCCATGCACATGTCCCTGCCTCAGGTTTTTCGGATTCGTTTTACCCGGGAAATTCGAGGGGAAATTGAAGGGCTTTTGAAATCTTTTTCCAGTTACATTATAGGTAAGGAATTGGGATCGGCCCGGTATCTCAAGCAGCTACAGGAAGCTTATGGATGATATAAAAACGGTTTAAGGTTAAGGTGTAAGGTCATTTGATCTGAGACTTTTATCCTTAAACCTTTAACCAATAGGTTATGGGGGTTTTGTGCTAACCTTTCAAGAACTCATTGAAGCCCTGAACGGCTATTGGTCCAAACAGGGGTGTCTGCTATTACAACCCTATGATATGGAAGTCGGGGCCGGAACCTTTCACCCGGCAACTTTTCTTAGGGTCTTGGGCCCGGAACCCTGGAAAGCCGCTTATGTGGAACCTTCGCGGCGCCCGACCGACGGCCGATATGGAGAAAATCCGAACCGTTTACAACGTTTTTATCAATATCAGGTTATCCTGAAACCTTCTCCCTTGGATGTCCAGGACCTTTATCTAAAAAGTTTGGAAAGTTTTGGCATCTATCCCCTGGAACACGACTTGCGATTTGTGGAAGACGATTGGGAATCTCCTACCCTGGGGGCTTGGGGCCTGGGTTGGGAGGTCTGGCTGGATGGGATGGAGATTACACAATTCACCTACTTTCAACAATGTGGGGGGATCGATCTCTCACCGATATCGGTGGAATTGACTTACGGTTTGGAAAGGATTGCCATGTATCTTCAGGAACAGGACAATGTCTTTGATCTGAAATGGAATGACCGGATATCTTACGGGGAAATCCATCATCAGGACGAATTCGAATTTTCGACCTATAATTTCGATCAAGCCGATGTGGAACAGCTAAGAACCCTTTTTCAATCCTGTGAACAAGAAAGCAAGAGGCTGATTGCTTTAAAACTTCCACGACCGGCCTACGATTTTTGCCTGAAGTGCTCTCATGTTTTTAATATTCTGGATGCCCGGGGTGCCATCAGCGTTACGGAGAGGACCGGATATATAGGAAGGATTCGAGATCTGGCACGGGCAGTGGCTCAGGAATATCTTTCCCAAAGAGAGGTCCTGGGATTTCCGTTGCTTAATCAGGAAGCCTGATACAAGATACAGGATGCAAGAAATGGAACAGGATTTATTACTTGAGATAGGAACCGAAGAAATTCCCGCCCGTTTTATTCCCGGGGCGTTGAATGCTTTGAAAGAATTGGCCCAGGAGCGATTCCAGCAATCCTTTCTTCAATACCGGGAAATAAAAACCGTGGGCACACCTCGAAGGTTGGCCCTTTTGATTTTCGGCATTTCCCCTTTTCAATCGGAAAAGACGGAAAACATCATAGGCCCTCCGAAACAGGCGGCTTTTTCCGAAGACGGTCGTCCCACCAAAGTCGCCCTCGGTTTTGCCAAGGCCAAAGGAGTGGGTGTTGAAGAATTGGAATTTATTGAGACCCCCAAAGGGGTTTATCTGGGCATAACAAAGATCATCAAAGGACTTCCGGCGGATGTGGTGTTATCGGAACTCTTGCCTCAATTGATTTCAGATTTGCCTTTTCCTAAATTTATGCGGTGGGGAAGTTCCTCTTTCCGTTTTGCCCGCCCTATTCATTGGATCGTTGCCCTTTTGGGGGACCGGGTAATCCCTTTTTCTTTGGAGGGGATTTCCGCCGGCAACCGGACCTATGGCCATCGATTTATGGCCCCTGAAGCCATACCGCTTAAAAGAGCGGGAGACTATGGTCCGCAACTTAGAAAAGCCCAAGTCATTGTGGATCCCAAAGAGCGGGAAGTCCTGTTGCAAAAGGCTGTTGAAACTTTAGCCGGTCAGGCCAAGGGTCGGGTTTTGGCCGATCCCGAATTACTTCAGGAAGTCAATTTTCTAGTTGAATTTCCCGAGCCGGTTTCCGGTCGTTTTGATCCTGATTTTTTAAAATTACCCCCCCAAGTCCTGATTACTTCCATGAAAGAGCATCAGCGCTATTTCCCCATGATTGATGGTCAGGGCGACCTGCTCCCTTGTTTCATTGCCGTAAACAATACCCGGGTGAAGGATACCCGCCGGGTGGTCCATGGGCACGAAAAGGTCCTCCGGGCCCGCCTTTCTGATGCCCAATTCTTTTTCAATGAAGATTTAAAAAAACCTTTGCATGAAAAAGTTGCCGCCTTGAAAACCGTGGTATTTCATTCGCGGTTAGGGACTTCCTTTGAAAAAGTCGAGCGAATCATAGAACTGGCCGCTTATCTTTCCAAGAAGCTGGCCCCGGAAAAAGAAGCGTTGGTCAGGCGCTGCTCCTTATTGTGCAAGGCTGACCTGACTTCCCTGATGGTAGGGGAATTCCCGACTCTTCAGGGGATTATGGGACGGGAATATGCTTTGCGATCCGGAGAGATAGAAGAAACAGCCCAGGGAATATTGGAGCACTATCTGCCGGCATCGATGGGAAGCCGATTGCCCCAGACAACAACCGGGGCCTTGGTCGGCCTGGCCGATCGGTTGGATACCCTGACCGGTTTTTTTGGCCTGGGTCAAATCCCCACAGGCTCGGCCGATCCATATGCCTTGCGCCGCCAGGCCCAGGCCGTTATCCTGATTATTTGGGATAAAGGTTATTCATTATCTTTAAATGAAGTCTTGGAAAAAACCTTACTGCCATATATTGGAAGGTTTAAGGAAGACACTGTAGCCATAAAACATAAACTTTTGAGTTTTTTTTCCTTGCGCCTGCAGCATTTATTGGAAGGTGAGGGTATCAGCCGGGAAATCATTGAGGCCGTTTTAGCCACCGATTGGGATAACTTCTGTGAAATGAGGCTCCGGGTCCTGGCCCTTCATGAATTTCAAAAGCACCCGGATTTTCCGTCACTGACCATCGGCTGCAAACGGGCCTTGAACATTTTAAAAGGGGTGTCTCCCTCTGAGGCCGGCAAGATAACCCCTGAATTATTAATAGAATTTGAGGAAAAGGACCTCTTTCAAAAAGTTCAGGAAAAACAGGCGGATCTGGAGCAATTTTTCCGGCAAAAAAGGTATTCCGAATACCTCCTTCAGTTGGCCCAGCTTCGTCCGGTTATTGACGCCTTTTTTGATAAAGTCCTGGTCATGGCCCAGGATGAAAAGATCAAAAACAACCGGTTGGCTTTATTGTTCCAATTAACCGCCTTCTTTAATCGTTTTGCCCTGTTTTCAAAACTTGACTCTACTTTTTTTAGTTGACATTAACCCTCATGAATCACTCCTTATTAAACTGATTTTCCCTTTCACCCTTTTCCCCATTATCCTTTTTTCTCGTTTTTACCCTCAATAGCAAAATCCACCGGTTTCTTTTGTATTAAAGTTCTTTAATAAAAATACCGAAAAACCTAATAAGAAGAAAAAGGACTGCTGGAATTAAAATTATTAGCTGCAATCCACTTCGAATATCAGGAGGTAACAAACAAATGATAAGGAATAACCAAAGGTTATCCAATTATTTTTTCTTATTGTTGATGGCCATCCTATTCTATTTTCTTGTTCTCACACCGGCCCAGGCTGCCGAAGGTCAGCCGGCTCCGACGGATAAAAAACCGCAGACAACGGTAGTTGGAAGTCAACCGGCCTCGCCAATTAACAATACGCCGGTTCAAAAAGTTGAGGAGACGGTAGTCATCGGTTTGAGTTCACCCGAATTGGGACCTTACGGCAAGGTGGGGATGGAGCAACGCCGGGCAGCGGAAATGGCTGTGGAAGAGATCAATGCCGCCGGCGGGATCATGGGAAAAAAAGTAAAGTTGGTTTTTAGGGACAGCAAGAGCAACCCAAGAATTGCCAAAGAAAATGCCATTGAGCTTTTTGATAAAGAAAATGCCCAGATGATCTTTGGGGGAGTATCGAGTGCTGTTGCCCTGTTAACGGGAAAAGTAGCCAAGATAAAAGAGAAAATATTTTTGGGAACATCCTCATTTTCCTCAGACCTCACCGGAGAGGAAGGGCATAAATATATATTCCGGGAATGTTTAGATTCAAGGATGGCCGCCAAGGTGCTGTCCGGTTATTTGAAAGAAAATTTTTATAATAAATATTATTTTTATATCACCGTTGATGATAACTGGGGTGTGGTCACCGAAGAATTATTCCGGCAATACACCGATACCTTGGATAAATATCAGCACAGGAGTTTTCTTACCAAATTGGGGACCGATGATTTTAAGAGTATCCTAGGTTTGGTCCAGGAGCAGGACACGGAAGTTTTGGTTCTGGTTTTATTTGGACGGGATTTGGAGTTCGCCTTAAAGCAAGCCTACGAAATGGGACTGAAAAAGAGGATACAGATCGTGGTTCCCAATATTACGATTGATATAGCCGAAGGTGCCGGACCTGAAGCGATGGAAGGGGTCCTCAGCACAACCTCCTGGTACTGGAAACTGCCCTTCGAGGAAAATTATGCCAAAGGGGTGACCTTTGTGAAAAAATATGAAGAAAAATTCAACCGTTATCCTTCGTCGGCTGGCGCCTCGGCCTATATGATCCCCTTTCAGTATAAGGAAGCCGTAGAACGGGCCAAATCCTTCGACACCCTGCCGGTGATCAAGGCTTTGGAAGACCACAAATATATAGGATTGAAGGATGAACAACAATGGAGAGGGTTTGACCATCAGTCGATTCAGACTGTTTTTGCCGTCAAGGGTAAAAAGGCAGATGAAGTCAAGAAGGATAAATACCAGCTGGATTATTACGAGATTCTTAAAAAGATGAAGGGCGAGGAAGCCGCTATCTCCAAGGAAGAATGGGATGCAGTACGATCGGCGGTTAGTGCGGCCCCGGCCCTGGAATAATGAGGGGAAAAAGGAGTTTTGAGAAATGACCGTAAAACAAAAACTTTCTGTTAATGCAGTTGTGGTATTAACAGCCATATCCATCATCATTCTTTCGGCCCTGATCAGTGCCCGGAACGTTGACCGGAATGTCGGCATACTGACCCAAAAAACAAGTCCTTATCAGTTAAAAGCCCTGAACCAACAAAGAGAACTTCAAGCCCATTCCGCAAATCTGGTGAACCTTTCCTCTTCCATCACCATGGATGACTACAAAAAAACGGCCCCAATTGTTTCAACTTCGCTATCCTCCGTCTCTAAGGCCTCGGAGGAAATGGCCAGTTTGAAAGGGGAACGTTCTTTGAATGATAAAATCATTTCAGAAATAACCCGAGGTATTCTGGACATCACCGAGCGCAAAATCAAGGCCCAGGAGGAGGTGCTCCTCGCTTCAAAATCCATCCAAGAAAGGCTGTCGGAGGTATCTAAAAAACTGGATGTTTTTGTTCACAGCCTACAGCAAAAGAACTCCGGCACCATGATAACGGGTGTGGATAATCTTATGGAGGCCAATCAACAATTGAATAATCTGAGTCTGATCAGGAATGGACTAAAAGATTTGATTTTTTCTTTATCCAAAATTCCTCAGAGCGATGATCGCCGGTCGATAATCCACCTGAGAGACAATATGTTAAACGCGATAAAAAACATTAACCTGGTCCTTAAAAATGTTAAAGGGATGAGTAAGGTTGTCAATGAGATGACTAAGAAACTGGCAGTATTGAATGAAAAATTAAGTAAGAACACTGGTGTCGTTTTTTTACAGCTCAGATACATTTCGGATGAAGATGAAAGTATGGGGGATAAAATCGAAACCATGGTCAAGGAGGCCGGATACGATCTTTCCTATTTACTCCCGACGATCGAAAAAGCCCTCTTGGCGGCAACCAATACGGTCAGAAACAATACCATCGATATGTCTAAAAACATGGAATCCTTCAGCAATACCAATAATATTTTGTCCTTGGCCTCTGGATTATCGCTGCTGAACGCCTCCCTGGTGACGGGAATCAATAATTGTATTTATTCAAAAAACATGATCGAATTTAATCGATATGTCCTCATTGTTGATAATCTCTTTAAAGAGGCCGGCGGCAGGGGTCAAAAATTACAGGCGGTTGTATTCAAAGGGAAGAATGCCGAAGAGGCGAAAATGGTCAGTGCCTATATGAGTGCACTTTCGGCTGTGAAAAATGCCTTTTCCGGCAGCGGAGGTGTTTCAGAAAAGGTAAAGTCCTCCATAAAAAATCTGGAGGAGCTGGATGCCCTGAATGGGAAAATACGTATGATTACCTCAACCCATTTAAAAAAAAGTCAGAAAGAAGTATCTCAGGCTGGGGCTAATCAGGAAAACGTTGTGGCCTCTTTGAACCGGTCTTCGAAAGTGACCATGCAGATAGTTACCGGGGTTGGAGGAATGATCATGGTGATCACCTTTTTTATGGCTGTTATGATAACCCGTTCGATCACCAAACCTATCAATCAGGTTGTTGAGGGTCTTTCGGACAGTGCCGAGCAGGTGGCCTCTGCTTCGGGGCAAGTGGCTTCTTCGAGCCAATCGTTGGCCGAGGGGGCTTCAGAGCAAGCCGCCGGGATTGAGGAAACCACGGCCTCAATTGAAGAAATGTCCTCCATGACCAAACATAATGCCGATAACGCCGATCTAGCCAACACCATGATGATCGAAACATCCCGGGTAGTGGACCAGGCTAATCGTTCGATGAGTGAATTAACCCGATCGATGATGGAAATTTCGACGGCCAGCGAAGAGACGGCAAAAATCATCAAGACCATTGATGAGATAGCCTTTCAAACCAATCTCTTAGCCCTTAATGCGGCCGTGGAAGCCGCCAGGGCGGGAGAGGCCGGAGCCGGATTTGCCACCGTAGCGGACGAGGTGAGAAATTTAGCCTTGCGGGCGGCGGACGCAGCCAAGAATACCTCCGACTTGATTGAAGGAACGGTCAATAAAATCAAAAACGGATCAGAAATTGTCGGGAAGACCAATGAAGCCTTCGCTAAAGTGGCGGCGGGCGCTAAAAAAATGGGGGATATCTTAGGAGAAATTAATTCCGCCTCTTATGAACAGGCCCAAGGGATCGAGCAGGTCAACAAAGCGATCACCGAGATGGAAAAGGTGGTCCAGAAGAACGCCGCCAATGCCGAAGAATCGGCCTCCGCCTCCGAGGAGATGAATGCTCAAGCCGAGACCTTGAAAGGTTTTGTGGGTCAGTTGGCCTCATTGGTAGGAGGTAAAAGACGGGTTGATTACATCAAGGAAGAAGAAAAAATTGTCAAAAAGGATACACAATTTCTTAAAATAAAAAGGGGGCTGACTTTGGATTATCCAGGATCGCCCACTCCTCAAATTGAAGATCTGGGCCTCCTGAAAAATGAAAATTAATCAAAGGATGGAAACGTCCCGCCCGGTCCCTTGGTGCAGAGAGCTTCCATCCTCAAACCTTACTTTCACAGTCAATGTACTTGACTTCATTTATTCACTGTGAACAGCTTTTCGAGATAGCCGAGCGCTGGATCTGCGGTCGTCCGTTTCCGGACGATATAAAAAAACTAACTGAAATATTGATCTGTGACGGATTCGTTTTAGGTCAGATCCTGGAAGGTTTTACCGGGATTTTTCTAAAAACCGTTTATCCAGGCGACTATAAAGAAAAACGGATTCACCTGAAGGGGGAACTGCGCGATATTTTGACCCGAAGTCCCAACGGGACGACTCCGAGAATGGCCGCCCTTTTTGAGCTTTATCGACAAAACCCCGACTATTATTATCGGGAAGCCCCCATTAACGCCGTATTATGTCTGGATGAACAAGATCGATTATTAGGTTTATACCGCATCAAACGTCCCAAGAGGATTGCAGAAAAAGCCAACCGCAAGATCACCGACTGGATATTCCAAAAGGTTCAGTCCCTGGCTCGGGAAATGGCTGTAGAAAGGGCCCGGCGATCCCACATTCCCATGGAATGGTTATTGACCCCCCCGGGAGAAATGGCCCGGGAATTTATCAAAGCGGAAGAGAAGATTGCCGAAAGGATCAAAGAAGGTCACCTCTGTTTTGAACGATCGGGCATGACGATTCATGACGTCGGGGCTGTTAAAGTAGTCGCCGATGCCGATAAGTTGAAGGATCTGGAGCAGGTATTGGCCGGCAACTCACGGATTCAGATTATCGATAAAGAGGTTTTTCAGGGAAATTATCGGGCAACCAACATCATTCTTCAAATCCGGTGGGATCCCGAAGAGGTTTGCCGCAGATACCGGGACACCCGGGGGTGGGAGAATTTTTTGGGTCGGGGAATACCGGAAGAACGCTTAACCCAAGGGTTGGAGCCTTTTTTGGAAGGGGCCCGCTCGAACCTGATGGTTGAGTTGATCCTTTCAACCTTCCCCGACATGGTAGAATCGGAACTGGGGAAAAGCATTCATGAAGAAAGGATGATAGCGCAAAGAAACAATAGGGTTTATAAGGGTTATATCCCGACCAACATCGAATTCCTGGTGGAATACCTTTTGGCCGCGGGATTGAGTCCAAAGATAAAGATCGAGCACATCCCCATGAAATTATGGGGAAGATATCTTCCGGAAACCCTGGGTTCTTGTGTCCGGCATCTGTACGATCTGCCGGAGCATGATCTTTTTTAAATAGCCCGTCTATTATCAGTCTATAGAAGCCAAGGCCTCCCGGGCCTGTTTAAGATAAGTTTCCGCTTTGCCTTGTTCAAAAAATTGAATGGCTTCGGATAAGCATTCCCTGGCCTGGTCGGTTCTGCCTTTTGCCTTATGCAGAAGACCCAAATCGAGATAGGCCGTGCCCAGCGTGCCATTAGCCCCTATTTCTTTGGAAACCTCAATCGCTTTATTTAAAATGAAAAGGGAAAAAGGTTGAAAAAATAGACAGGTGAAAGACAAAGGGCCAAGGGAATAAAAATTTCCTTGGCCCTGTTTTTTATAGGCTGGGGTGCGGCAGTTTTAGTTTAGAACTCTTTAAAGTCGTCATCCATCGGAATAACCTGGTCCGGCCGGATTTCCTTTTGTTTTATACGGGGGCCGACTTTTATTTTTCTGTCCTGGGGGGGTAGGGACGCAGGGATTATCTGGTCTCCCCTCCTGGAAGATATTTTCGAAAGGGCGGAAAGGGCGTTGTCCTTTCCGGCCTGCAGGAGACGCCTATGGGATGCGGCGCCGTTTCCATTATGTTTTCCGTTAAGCACGGCCGCTAATTCCTTGACAAACTCCTTCAGGTGTTCTGCCTGGGTATTCATTTCCACGGCTGCCGATGCGGACTCCTGTGCATTGGTTGTGTTCTGTTGCGTTACCTTATCCATTTCAGCCACGGCTTTGCTGACCTGAGATATCCCCTGGGCCTGTTCTTGACTGGCCGCAGCGATCTCATCAATCAGCCGGCTGATTTTTTCGGAAATTTCCACATTTTTTTTGAACGCTTCCTGGGTGGCCAGGGTCAAATCATTCCCGCTTTTGACTGACTTGATCGTATTTTCAATTAAATTGCTGGTATTCTTGGCCGCATCGGCCGCCCGCATCGCTAAATTCCTTACCTCATCAGCCACTACGGCGAACCCGGCCCCGGCTTCACCCGCCCGGGCAGCTTCCACGGCCGCATTCAAGGCCAATAGATTGGTCTGAAAGGCAATCTCATCAATGGTCTTAATGATTTTGCTCGTTTCTTCGCTGGATTTGGTAATCTCTCCGATGGATTCGGCCATCTGGCCCATGTGATGACTCACGTTTCCTACGATCTGACTGGCCTCGCCCATCATAGCGCGGGCCTGCTGGGCGTTATCGGCATTCTGCTTGGTCATGGCCGACATCTCTTCCAGGGAAGAAGAGGTTTCTTCCAGTCCGGCAGCCTGTTGAGAGGAACCCTCTGCCAAAGACTGACTGGCAGAAGAGACCTGACCTGAAGCCCCGGTCACATGGTCAGACCCTTCTTTGATTCCTCTAACCACCCGTTGGATAGGCTTGGCGATAGATATAGACAGGATAATTCCCAGGGCCACCGCCAATAAAGTCCCCAATCCCCCAATAATCCAGGAAAACCAGACAGCCCGGTTGGCTGTTTTTGAATTCTGCTCCATTTTTTTCTTGATGGACCCCATCTGAAGATTAGAAAGATTCTCCAACAAAGAGGTAATACCTGCCGCCTTCGCCTCAAGATCCCCCTGTAATAAATTTCGAGATTCTTCGAGTTTGCCCTCGTTAACCAGAGAGATCAACCGGTCCCTCAGGGGAAAATATTGGGACATTTCCGATTGAAGTTCTTCAACCGCCTTGCGATCCCCCACGGTATTAACGGTATTAAAGGACTTAACGGTCTTATCCAAACTCTCAATCATTTTTTGATCCAATTCTTTAATTCTGGAGATATTTGAGGAAATATCCTTGTTATTTAAAAATTTATCCAGCATAATCTCAATGATAAAACCCCCGGTTTTTTGAAACCCAACCGCCGTCTCGGAAAGATATCCATGTGGCTTGATGTTTCTCTCCTGGATCTCCGTCCCGGTCTTAACCAGAGAGCTTATTTTGCTAATCCCATTGTAACCCACGATCATGGTAACGCAAGCAACGATTACAAAACTTCCGATCAACTTAACACTCAATTTCAGGTTCTTCATTGATTAGACCTCCTAAAACAGCCCGTTGGCCTTGTTGTTATATCATCGGTACATTATTTTTTTAAATCCCCCATATAAATATATAAAATAAACCTGTTGCAAAAAACCAAGATTGCTTTGTCCGTTGAGGCGAACAAAGCAATCTGGATTGCGGGGAATTTATGTGTGATCATTTTTGGACAAAAATCCAACAGGCCCTTATTTTCAAATGATTGACTTTTTCAGGCCAAGTTTATCTTTTGCTCCCCGAATGGTCTGCAGGATTTCCTCCATATCAAAACGCCAGGAATCCCCCAATCTAAAGCTTGGAATCTCTCCGTTGGTGGCCAGTTTGTAGATGGTTGACTCAGAAAGCTTCAAGTATTGCCCCAATTCTTTAGCAGTAACGATTTTCACTGGGAATATCCTCCTTTGCCTGTTATGAAATTTATCGGCATTTTCAGGGAAGAACTTTAATCGGGTTGGCTGTCAGGGTTTAGGGCAATAAAGGTATATGCGACAGGCACTTATATTGAGGATTTTTTTGCTATCTGGTCAAAAAGGGGAAATCAGAAAAAATCTTAACGAGTTGACCTTTTTACTTGAAATTTATTCCTATCTACACAGAATATCTTAAAAAAGAGATAAAAGGCCTCATTGATCAGGAAGGTCAATTTTGTATTTTTCTTTCCTAGTCGGTTCGATTTATAATGATTATTGACCCCGAGGTTAATTGCCAAACTTCTTGATAACATTGGGTATGGGGAAGACCCATGGCCATGTCCCATGACACAAAACGCTTCATCTATAGGCTTTTAACCACTATATATTGTATGCCTTTTTTAAATCTGCCCTTCCTGTAGTATTTTTTTCTTTACAAAATGATTTTTTCCATTACAATTAACTCAAGGTTATTAGTGGATGGTGGGTCATCGGAAAACCACCAGAGGAAACAGAATTTCTTATCCTACTAGAAGGGAACCTATCAAGTGAAACTTAAAAGATTGGAACTTAACGGGTTTAAATCGTTTTCAGAAAAGACGGTGGTTTCTTTTCCCAAAGGGATCAGCGGCGTAGTGGGCCCCAACGGATGTGGAAAAAGTAATATCATGGATGCCATCAAATGGGTCATGGGCGAGCAAAGTCCCAAGCAGCTCCGCGGCAAGGGCATGGAAGACGTGATCTTTGCCGGATCCAACGGTAAATCGTCCGTGGGCATGGCCGAAGTATCCTTGGTCTTGGACAATGACAATGGTTCTATCCCCCAGGAATATGCCGATTACAGCGAGGTGGTGATCACCCGCCGTTTATTTCGGGATGGAGAAAGCGAATACGCCATTAATCATAAACCTTGCCGGTTGAAAGATATCAGCCACTTATTTATGGATACCGGAGTGGGTAGCAGGGCCTATTCGGTTATCGAACAAGGCAGGGTAGGGGCCATTATCGATTCCAAGCCCGAAGATCGCCGACACTGGATTGAAGAAGCCGCCGGTATTTCCAAGTATAAGAGCAAAAAAAATGAGACCCTGCGGAAACTGGAATTGACCCAGCAGAATCTCTTACGGGTCGGGGATGTTATCGCCGAGATTAAGAGGCAAGTGAATTCCCTGTACCGTCAGGCTAAAAAGGCCGAACGATTTAAAGAGATCCGGAAACAATCCAAAGAGGTCGAATTGATCCTTTTAGCCAAGGAATATCAATGGCTGTTGGAAGGGAAGGGGTTGAAGGAAGAAGAACTATCTCGGCAGCAGGATCGGACCGGTGAGCTTAGAGATGAATGCCAGGCTCACGAAACCTCTCTGGAACAACTCCAAACCGAGCTTTTGGGGCTTGAAAAACAGTTAAAAGAAAAACAGGAGCAATTTTATCGGCAAAAAGCCGATCTGGAAAGACAGGAGAACTTGGGACAGCAATACCAAAAGGAACTGGAAAGCCTTGAATTGGAGGCCCTTGAAATTCAAAGGGAAGTGAAAGAGATAGAAGATTGGCTCATTGAAAATGAAACCCGTGAAAAGTCCCTGTCAGAAGAGGTCAATTCCTTTACCCGGACATTAACCAAGGAAGAAGAGCGGGTACTTGAAAAAGAACAAGCACAGGCCGAAGCCAAAAAAGAATTGATCCGAGGTCAAGAACAAGGAGAACAAACCAAAGATTTCCTGGTTACCAAATTGACCGAACTGAGCCGGGTAAGGAATATGCAGGCCGGTTTGATAAAACTGCAGGAAGATCGGCAGCGGCGAATTATACGTCAAGGCGAGGAGAAGGCTCAATTAACGGCCCGTTTGGATTTTTTAAATTGCTCGGTTCAAGAGATAGAAACCCGGCTATCCATAGAAAGGGATGCCTTAAGACAGGCCAAAGAAAAAATATCACAGACCCAACAACAAAAGGTCGAGGGTGAAAAGACCCAAAAAAAACTGGAGGGTGAACTGCGCGATTTGGAACAGGCCTGGAAACAGGACCAAGCCCAGATCAAAAACCTGCACGGGATCCGGGAAAATTTTCAAAGTTATCAAAACGGCGTTCGGGTTCTGCTCCAGACCGATTGGTCTACAGAGGTTAGGGAGTCTCCGATTTTCCGCCAGGTATTGGTTGAAGGGCTGGAAACCGAACCTGGGTATGAAACAGCGGTAGAAACCGCCCTGGGGGAGACCTTGCAGGCCCTGATGATCCAAGACCCGATTTGGGCTGTTAAAGGGATCAACTATTTGAAAGAGCAAGGACAAGGTAAAGCAACGTTTCTACCAGTAAACTCTCCTTTACCATTGGAAGGATTAAATTCCAAACAGTTGGAAGAAGAAGGATTGGTTCCTTTATTATCCAAAATGACCGTGCAAGAGGAATTCCGGCCTTGGTTGGAGGCCTTGTTGGGGAATTTTGTCCTGGTTCCGGACTTGGCCCAGGGATTAGAAGTCTGGAAAAACAACCCCGGTCGAGTCTGTGTGGTTACCCTGGAAGGAGACCTGATCGATTCGAGGGGAATCATCGCCGGGGGAAGTCCCAGAGGCCCTGAAAGCGGTGTCCTTTTCCAGAAAAACCTTATTCACAAGCTGGAGCTTAACGTACGGGAATGGCAGGAAAAGATCGACCGGAAAAAAGATAGCATCGGGGAGTTAGAAAAAGATCTTGATAATCAAATTATTCAACTCAAGACCCTTGAGGAAGGGAGGCGGGAAGAAGAAGCAAATATCCTAGAACTCGAGAAATGCCTTATCGGTTATCAAGAAGAAACCAAACCCATCCAGCGCAGGCTGCAGCTGCTCACCATGGAAGAGGAAGAATATCGAACCCAGGAGGAAGATCGGGCCTCTGAGGAACAGGCCCTTTCCGTACAAGAAAAAACCTTAAACCGGGAAATAGAAGGGCTAAGAAAAGACATCCACGACCAGGAAGGGGAAATAAAAATCCTGGAAGCCAACCTGGACCAGGAAAGACAGGCCCTGACTATGGTCTATACCCAGTTATCCGTCTTAAAGGAAAAGGGAGAACATATCGGCAAGGAGTGGGCCCGATTGAAAGAAGCCCTGGAGGAAAAACAAACCAGAAAAAGAAAGCTCCTGGATAAGATCGATACCGGAAGTCAGATTCAAGCCGGATTGATTGCAAAAACCGCTTCGGGAGAGGCGACGATTAAGGAATTACAGATCGCGGTCGATAACCTGGAAAAGCGGATACTGGCCACCAATCAAACCTGGGAAAAGATGATCAAACAGAAGGAAGACTGGGAAGCGATTTTAAAGGAAACCCGAGCGATCTTGAACGATGCCGAGCGGAAGGAAAACGATCTTCGAATTGAATTGGCCCAGATGGTCATGAAAATTGATCATTTAAAAGAACAAACCTTGGATCAATCAGGTCTTCCCATGGAGGAAGTGGTTTCAACTTATTTAAAGGGTGATGAAGACCTGGAGGCCCTTAAGGAGAAACGCAGAGAATTCAGGGAAAAATTGGAACAAATAGGGGAAGTCAATCTAACCGCCCTGGAGGAATACAATGCCTTTAAGGACCGGTATGACTTTTACCATACCCAGGAAGAAGATCTGCTCAAATCCATGGATTCCCTAAAAAGGGCTATCCAAAAAATAAATCTCACCTCCAAGGAACTTTTTTTATCCACCTTTAAGGTTATCCAAGAGAAGATGAACGAAGTCTTCCCGGTTTTGTTCGGAGGCGGTACAGCCAAATTGTCCCTGACCGATGAAGATGATCCCCTGGAATCCGGGGTGGATATCATGGTTCATCCTCCGGGTAAACGGCTAACCAACATGACTCTCCTTTCCGGGGGGGAAAAGGCCCTTACGGCTTTGGCTCTTTTATTTTCGACCTACTTGGTTAAGCCCAGTCCTTTCTGCCTCTTAGACGAAATCGACGCCTTTTTGGATGAGGCCAACGTGGAACGGTTCAAAAGTCTGGTTCAGAGTATCGTTCGGGATTCTCAGATCATCCTGATCACCCACAACCGACGGATTATGGAAATGGCCGACACCCTCTACGGGGTGACTATGGAACAACCGGGGATATCCAAACTGGTATCAGTCAGACTGGACACCATTCAGTAAGGGGATTAATAAAAAACGTTCGTTAATAAGTGTTCTCTGGGGAAAAAAAGGGAATGAAATTCGTAAGCCGGCCGTATCGCCTCCTTTTTGATAACCGATCCCGGGAATTTTTTTAAAATTTACTTGTCGGGGTTAAGAGATTTATTAAGGAAACAGGAGGGTCAAGTGGAAAAATATCTTGGCCGAGAAAAAAGAAGGTACCCGAGACTTCAGGCTAATTTTGTAATCAGTTATCGCATTAAACATATCCCCAAAGATTATGATCTCAGCCAAACCAAAAATGTCAGCCAGGGGGGATTGCTTCTAACGACCAATAAGAAATTTGCTCCCGGTACCCAACTGGCCCTCACCATAAAATTTCCTTTTGTCCCCCAGCAGATAGATGTTCTGGGGACGGTTGTAGATTCCAAGGAGATAGTAAAGAATATCATTTACGAAACCAGACTTTTTTTTGCCGATTTAAATACCCGTTTTTTTGAAGAACTTGGCGTTTTTATTGGAAAACAACTGAATAAATAATATTTTTTTCTTCTCAGTCAGAAAAGAATCTATTATACTCTTGCCCAAGTTTTCTTTCCTGAAATAAAATAATTAAAAAGGAATAAAGGCGCCCATGAAGTTGAAATGGTTTAGTCCAAAAGGATCAGAAGATGATGATCATCAGTCTGAAACGGTTATTGAAGAAAAGGAAGTACTTTTGGATTCAGAAGAGTTGAATGGGAATAAAAAGGGGTTTTTCTTCCGTCTCAAGGAACGATTGGCCAAGACCCGGGAAACCCTGATCACCCGGTTGGATCGTCTGGTCCTGGGCAAAAAGGAGATCGATGAAGACCTGTTGGAAGAATTGGAAGAAATATTGATCACCTCGGACCTGGGCGTTATGACCACCCAGGCGCTGATCGATTCGGTCCAGCAGAAGGTTAAAAGAAAAGAACTGGATAATCCGGAACGGCTTAAAGAGTTCCTGCAGCAGGAGATTCACCGCTTTCTGGACGTGCCCGGAAAACTCATCGACTTTTCTCAAAAACCTTTTATTATTCTGGTCATCGGAGTCAACGGGGTAGGAAAAACCACGACCATTGGAAAGCTGGCCGGGCGATTTCAAAGGGAAGGGAAAAAGGTCTTGATGGTGGCTGGAGATACCTTCCGGGCAGCGGCCGGCGAACAATTGGAAATATGGGCCGAGCGCTCCGGAGCCGAGATCATAAGGCAAAAAGAAGTTTCCGATCCATCGGCCGTGGTCTTTGACGCCGTCAAGGCTGCCAAGGCCAGGGAGATGGATATCGTTCTGATTGATACGGCCGGAAGGCTTCATACCCGGGTTAACCTGATGGAGGAGCTGAAAAAAATCCGCCGGGTCATCCAGAAAGAGATCCCCGATGGTCCTCATAAAACCTTATTGATTCTGGATGCCACCATGGGTCAGAATGCCATCTCCCAAGCCCGCATCTTTCATGAGGCCATGGAGATCAACGGGATCATATTAACCAAACTGGACGGGACAGCCAAGGGCGGGATCATCGTCGGCATCTGCAATGAACTGAAGATCCCGATTGAATATATCGGCATCGGTGAAAAGGCGGATGATTTGCAGCCCTTTAATCCCGACGAATTCGTTCGGGCCTTGTTTTGACGGGCTGCTATTAGAGGGCCATCCGGGGGCAGTTAGCCTTCAGGCCGGTTTACTACCACTTTTCTCTTAACTGAATCTCTTTTTGATTTCCTACCACCACCAGGAGGAAATTTTCAGGGTTAAGATAGGTTCGAGCCACCCGCAGAATATCTTTAGCGGTCAACTGCTTAATGAGCTTTGGGTATCTTTCCGGGAAATCCAAACCCAGCCCGTACAATTCTATGGCGGCCAGTAACCGCACCATCTTGCCATTGGTATCCATACGAAGGGGGAAACTTCCGGTCAGATAGGCCTTGGCCTCGGATAGTTCTGTCGGAGCGACCCCCTTCTCGAGCATTTGTTTTAATTCTTTTTTCAACTCGGCAACCGTTCGGTTGGCATTCTGATTCTTGGTTTCCACCGCAATTCGAAAGGAGCCGGGGTATTCCCGGGCATCAAAAAAGCTGTTGATCCCATAAGTCAAGCCCAAATTGTCCCGAATATTATCCACCAGACGGGAAACAAAACCTCCTCCCCCCAGAATATAATTCATGACCTCCAGGGCATAAAAGTCCGGATTGGATCGGGCAATCCCCAGGTGTCCCCAAATAATGTTGGCCTGGGTGATAGGCCGATCGATCTTTTCGATGACCTGACCGGTTAATAGGGGTGGTTGGGACAAGGCCGGGCGGTCGATAGGGGCCGATTGCCATTCCTTGAAAAGTGGTTCAAGCTGTTGGACCGCTTCTTCCAGGAATATTTGGCCTACCATGATGATACTGGCATTATTGGGCCGATAATAGGCCTGGTAAAAATGGGTAATGTCTTCCCGGGTTATGGAAGAAAGGGCGGCCGGGGAACCCTCTGATGGATAAGCATAAGGATGAGTTCCAAATAAATTTTGGGAAAAACTTTTTTGAGCTACCTGCCTGGGCTCTTCGTCCATCCGCTTTAAACGGGCTTTCAACTCGGAAACTTTACGTTCTACCTCCTGGGGTGTAAAAAGGGGATTAAGAAGGATGTCCGATAGGATGGAAAGCCCAAGAGACAGGTCTTTTTTTAGAATGGATAAAGTTAAGTAGGCATAATCCGGTTCACCGGAAGCGGATAGGGAGCCGCCGACCGATTCGATCTCCCGGCTTATTTCTGTGGCATTCTTTTTTGGGGTGCCCTGGGGCAGTAATTCAGCAGTCAGGTTGGCCAGTCCCAGGTGTTGTGGGGGATCTAAGGAAGACCCGGCCCGGATCAAAACTTGAAGATGAATGGTCGGGAGCTGGTTCCGTTCTGAAACAATGAGGGTCAATCCATTGGGAAGGGTGGTTTTTCTAGCCAAAGAGCCGGCTCAAGTCGAGGATACAGGAGCAATGGCCCCGGCACCGGTTATCAGGGTTAGCATTATAAATAAGACCTTTTGTAACATCGTTAAATCTTTCTTATTAAATCAGGCTATGACGAGAGGCCATAGGCAATAGGTTATAATCAAGCGCCGATGGGCACGAGGTATCAGGCTATTCCGTTCAAAGTTGGCCTTATCGATTATCCCTTTGCCTATTGCCTATTCCCTTTTTTTTCCGTAGGTATTAATACCCCTATTGTTTTATTCCTGCCCTTGAAATAGGTGTGGTAGACCCGCATGAGATCCGATGGTTGAACAGCCCGAATCCCCGGCAGAAATTTATTCAGGTCTTTCCAGTTTCCGAGAGTTTGATACCGACCCAGGAGGTTGGCTTGATAAAAGATAGAATCCTGGGCAAAGATAAAGGCTGCTTCAATCTGATTTTTTGCCCTTTGAATTTCTTCTTGGGTCGGGGGAAGTCTTTCCCAGGCCTCTATTTCTTGAAAGAGCCTTTCTTCTATCAGTTCCGGGGTGTGGCCGGGCAAGGCCTGGGCATAAAAGAAAAAGAGAAAAGGGTCCTTGGAAGAAAACGAATAGTCCGCACCAGCCTCCAAAGCCATCTGTTCCCGATAGACCATCTTTTGATGCATCCGGGAACTTTTCCCTCCAGACAGTATTTGTGACATGACCTCTAATGGGAAAGAATCGGGATGAGGGAACGATGGGACATGATAAGCGAAAAGCACATAAGGCAACTGGGCTTCCCGCCGAAGGACCACTCGTTTATCAACCTCCTGCGGCGGCTCTTTAATCCTTCTCGACCGAGGAACGGGATTTTTGGGAACCCGGCCAAAAGTTTTTTCAATCATGGTGTGAAGGATATCTTTATCGAAATCACCGGCCACAACCAGGGTAGCATTGGTCGGCTGATAATAAGTCCGGTAGAAAGAAAGGAAATCCGAATGGGTGAGGCTTTCCAGATCTTCCATCCAGCCGGTGATGGGTCTTTTGTAGGGATGAGACTTAAATGCCGTATCAATAACTTCTTCAAATAAGGAGGCCGAGGGATCATCTTTGATTCTTAACCGGCGTTCCTCCTGAACAACCATTCTTTCGGTTAAAAATTTTTCTCCATCTACTGTTAAACCGGTCATACGGTCGGATTCCATACCCAGGGCGATAGCCAGGCGGTCTGAAGCCAGATTTTCAAAATAGGCCGTATAATCCCGGCCGGTAAAAGCATTATCCTGCCCGCCATTTTTTTGAATAATACGTGAGAATTGCTTGGGACCGTATTTTTTCGTACCGCGGAACATCAGATGCTCGGTAAGGTGAGCCAGTCCCGATTGACCATAAGATTCATTAACCGACCCCACTTTATACCAGACCTGGACGGTAACCACAGGGGCTTTGGGGTTGGGTATTAAAAGAACCTGTAATCCGTTGGATAATTGGATTTCGGACACTGGTTCGAGTGCTTCGGCCTGAAGTCGAGGCAGAAATCCCCAAAATAAAAAAACCAGGGAGACGGTTAAGGTTATAAAAATAATTTTATTCATTCCATACCCTTGCTTGACAACTTATTTTTTTTAAATTATACCATAGATAACCCTTAACTTGACAAGGACTTTTTATGGGTATAAGAGAATATAAGAGCCCGAAAGTTTGAAAGAACTTTAACTTTAGTCGATTTACTTATTTTGCCTTTAACCAGGTTCTGGGGTTCCCTCTGTTGCCGGAACCCGTTCGACCCTTTTGAGAGGTACCTGATATGCCGCTGGTCAAAAGAATTTGGGATTTAATGGATCCGAATGTGGAAACCATAACCCCGGAAACCCCATTAAAAGAGGCCTGCGCCATCCTGACCGGCCAAACCCGGGAAAAAAAGGGAAACCTTGGGTTGGTTGTCAAGAGGTCTTCAGGGGAATATCTGGGTCTGTTGACGACCAAAGATATTTTGAAATATGCAATCTATCTTTACAACAAAGCTATGCGGGAAGGAAAGAAAGAGGATTGGGCTACTCAAATTAGAGATTATTGTAAGGATGAATCCCTGATAACGGTCAACGATATCATCGTCCACAACGAAGTTTTCGTCCGTCCAAATCAGAATTTGTTTGAAGTGATCCAGATCATGGATAACCATGATTTGGAAGTGATGCCGGTTGTTGATACCGGAAAAATTATCGGGATGATCCGAAGTGCGGATATCTTGGGGGAGATAGCTCGAAGCATCCTGTAAAGATTTATATCAGAAGAACGAAAAACAGCCCTCTTCCGGTTTAAGAAACGGGGCGAAGTTGATATTTTTTTTCAGAAAGGATCCCAGACACGGTTTATGCAACGTTCACACATCAACACCAAATATGATGAAGAACTTATTCTGCTAAAACAAAAGATCCTGCGTATGGGGGAGATGGTGGAGAATAACGTGGTCTCGGCCATTACTTCGGTCATGTATCGGGATCCCAATCTGGCCCAGACTATTATTGATTCAGACCATCAGATCAATGAACTGGAAGTGGACACGGAAGAAATGTGTCTGCGGGTTATCGCCCTGCGTCAGCCGGCCGGGAGGGACTTAAGATTTATTTCTACGGCCATGAAAATCATCACCACCCTGGAACGAATGGGTGATTTGGCGACAAATATCGCCAGCAGGGCCCTTGAAATGATTGAAGAACCCCGCAGCGGCGTCTGCTTTCACCTGCCTATCATGGCCGAAGCCACCGAAGATTTGGTCCACCGCTCATTGGAAGCCTTTGTCAATGAAGACATTGACTTGGCCTTAGGAGTCTGCCGCGATGACACCTATGTCAATGAAACGTATAAAAAGGTGATCGAGGAACTTCTCAAGTTGATGGGAGAAAAATCCATTCTCATCCCCCGGGCCATGAAGATTATGTTCGTTGCCAAATACCTGGAGCGGATTGCCGATCATGCGGTTCATATGTCCGAAATGGTGGTTTTTATGGTGGCGGGAAAAATCATTCGCCATCAGGAAAAGACCCTGGATTACCTGGATAAAGAATTTCACAAGGATCCTCACGCAACATCCGCCGCCTCTCCTCTTAAAGAGAAGCGTGTTTAAATGAAAAAATAAAAGCATCAATGGCTGTTTTTCCCTCACCTATCTCCGAACCGTATAGAAGGTCCTTGCCGATCACCCCTAATACCATCAAAGGAATTTGACTATGCTGGAAGAAGTTTATATCGTCAGCGGTGTAAGAACTCCTGTTGGGGCATTTAATGGGAATTTAAGTGCCCTAAAGGCCACCGAATTGGGGGCCATGGTCATCAATGAGGCCCTTAACAGGGCCAACTTGGTCAAAGAGCAGGTCGATGAAGTCATTATGGGGAATGTTCTGCCCACCGGTCTGGGTCAGAATCCAGCTCGTCAGGCCATGCTCAAAGCCGGTTTCCCTTATGAAACGGGAGCCCTTACCGTGAATAAGGTCTGCGGATCTGGATTGAAGGCCGTCATGTTAGCGGCCCAGGCGATAGCTCTGAAAGATGCTGATGTGGTGGTAGCCGGCGGGATGGAAAATATGACTCAAGCCCCTTTCTATTTGGAACAGGTTCGTACCGGATATCGCATGGGAAACGGAGTCCTTATCGATTCCATGGATCACGACGGCTTGCGGGATATTAATAATGATTTTTTGATGGGTGTCAGTGCGGAATTCTGCGCAGAGAAATATGGGGTAAACAGAGAAGCGCAGGATTTGTTTGCCTATAACTCCTATCAAAAGGCCTTGAGGGCCAGGGATGAAGGAAAATTTAAAGAAGAGATATTCCCGATTTCCATTTCGCGAAAGGGAAAAGAGTCCCTAGTTTTTGACCAGGACGAAATAATAAGGGAAACCAGCCTGGAGGCCCTCTCTGAATTAAAACCGGCCTTTAAAAAAGACGGCACGGTTACAGCCGGGAATGCCTCCAAGCTCAGTGACGGTTCCGCCGCCGTGGTATTAATGTCCGGGAGCAAGGTCAGGGAATATCGCCTTTCCCCTATAGCCCGGGTAGTGGCTCAGGGTTCTTCGGGCTTGGACCCCAAGTATGTTTTGGTGGCCCCTCTACTTTCCATTCCCAAGGTCCTTAAAAAAGCCGGTTTGTCCATTCACGACATTGACCTCCAAGAGGTCAATGAGGCCTTTTCTGCTTCGACTGTGGCAGTCATCAATGAACTACGGCTCGATCCCGAGAAAGTCAATATCCATGGGGGTGCAGTGGCCCTGGGGCATCCGATCGGGGCCAGCGGGGCCAGGGTCATGGTCACTCTTCTCTATGCCATGAAAAACCGGGGGGCCAAAAGAGGGATGGCTTCGTTGTGCCTGGGGGGGGGAGAAGCAGTCAGTCTGATAGTGGAAAAAGTGTAAAACAGAATACAGAATTCAGGAGTCAGAAATCAGAAGAAGAGATTATTTTAAAAACCCGTATTGGACCAGGATCTGTTGCCGGTGAAAATGGTTCACTCGGGATTTTGAAAATAAGAGACTTTGACCTGCTCCTGACTTCTGGCTTCTGAATTCTTTTTTAAAGGAGGTTTTTACTACATGAAAGAGGTAGTCATCGTTGGTGCGGCCCGTACTCCGGTAGGACGGTTCGGAGGGGGTCTGAAAGATATTTCCGCAGTGCAATTAGGAGTTATTGCCGTTAAGGAGGCCTTAAAACGAGCGTCGCTTCCTCCGGAAATGGTTGAAGAGGTTATTTTAGGCAATGTTCTCCAAGCCGGACAGGGACAGAATCCGGCCCGGCAGGTGGTGATTCATTCCGGAATTCCCAGGGAAGTTCCGGCAACGACCATCAACATGGTCTGTGCTTCCGGTTTGAAATCAGTTATGATGGCGGCTCAGGCGATTCTATCCGGTGATACCGATATGGTGGTCGCCGGGGGAATAGAAAGCATGAGTCAGGCCCCTTATGCTTTAAGGCAAGCACGGTGGGGATCCCGAATGGGCAACAGTGAATTGGTGGACCTGATGATCTATGATGGGCTCCAGGATGTTTTCGGACAGGTCCATATGGGCATTACTGCTGAAAAGGTAGCCGAACAATTTGGAATCTCACGGGAAGATCAAGACCGGTTGGCCTTGCGAAGCCAGGAAAATGCCTTGAAAGCCCAGGCCGAAGGCAGGTTTAGGGACGAAATTGTTCCCGTCCCGATTCCTCAAAAAAAAGGGGATTCCATCTCCTTTGATACCGACGAACATCCACGAGCCACGACTTTGGCAGATCTGTCCAGGCTTAAACCGGCTTTTAAAAATAATGGAACTGTGACTGCCGGCAATGCCTCGGGTATAAATGACGGGGGAGGGGCTTTAGTAGTCACGTCTCTGGATAAGGCCAAAGCAATGGGGCTTCCGCCTTTGGCAACCATTCGTTCGTATGCTACGGCCGGTGTGGACCCTTCAATTATGGGCACCGGACCGATCCCGGCCTCCAGAAAGGCTTTGAAGAAAGCCGGACTTTTGGTGAAGGATCTGGACCTGATTGAAGCCAATGAGGCCTTTGCCGCCCAGGCAGTGGCGGTCAATCGGGAGATGGGCTGGGCGTTGGACAAGGTCAATATCAGCGGCGGGGCCATTGCCCTGGGGCATCCGATCGGGGCCAGCGGGGCCAGGATATTGATTACCTTGCTTTATGGAATGATGAAAAGAAATGTTACCCTCGGTTTGGCCACACTTTGTGTCGGTGGGGGTATGGGCGCGGCGATGATATTGGAAAGAAAATAAAAAGAGGTACGAGTTACGGGTTAGGGGTTCTCGTAAAAAATCATTTGCTTTTGAGGCACAGGTAAGCGTTTTGAGTTTGGATTTTGTAGCATGAGAAACCGCGAAAATCAATTCACGCTGCACCAATTAAACCACCCAGAACCTATAACCCGCATCCCGTATCTCGTAACCCGCAACGCGCATTAAGGAGATAAAGATATGGATTTTAATTTAACCGAAGAACAGCAGATGGTGCGGGAGATGGCCCGGAAATTTGCCGAGACCGAGATCAAACCCGTCGCTGCCCGCTTGGATGCCACGCATGAACATCCGGCCGAGATCTGTAAAAAGCTGGCCGAACTCAAATTCCTGGGCATTGCCGTTCCCGAGGAATATGGAGGCGGCGGTATGGATTGTGTCAGCTATGTAGTGGCCTTGATCGAGATTTCCAAGGCCTGTGCTTCCACCGGGGCGATTATGTCGGTGAACAACTCTCTTTATTGCTTCCCGGTCATGGCTTTTGGAACACATGAACAAAAGAAGAAGTACCTTACTCCTGTGGCCGCGGGAGAAAAACTGGGTTGTTTCGGGTTGACCGAAGCCGGGGCTGGATCGGACCCGGCCCGCATGCGGACCACGGCGGTTCTGGATGGCAATGAATGGATTATCAACGGCGAAAAAAAATTCATCACTAGCGGAAACGTGGCCGGGTTTTGTGTTTTGGCCGCAGTCACCGACAAGGGAAAAGGCTCAAAAGGGATTAGTTCCTTTATCGTGGATCTGGAAAACACCCCGGGCTATTCTTTGGGCAGGGTGGAGGAAAAGATGGGTATCAATGCCTCGGGAACAGCGGAAATGATTTTTGACAATGCTCGATTACCTGGGGATGCCCTGCTGGGAAAACCCGGAGAAGGGTTCAAACAGATGCTGACCACCTTGGATGGGGGAAGAATTGGTATTGCCTCCCAGGCCATTGGAATCGGCCGGGCCGTCCTGGAGGAAGGTCTTGAATATGCCAAGACCCGGGAGCAATTCGGTCAACCGATCGCCAGCTTCCAGGCCATTCAATGGAAATTGGCTGATATGGCCACCCGGTTGGATGCAGCGGAACTATTGACTCTGCGCGCCGCCTGGATGGAAGACCATCACCAGCATTATGAAAAGGCAGCGGCCATGGCCAAGATGTATGCCTCGGACACGGCTATGCAGGCGGCCATTGAAGGGGTTCAGATCCTGGGCGGATACGGGTATTGCAAGGAATACCCCATGGAACGTCATATGAGAGATGCAAAAATCACCCAGATCTACGAAGGCACTAACGAAATCATGAGAGTCGTCATTGCCAATAATATCCTTAAAGGAAAATAAATTCGGGTTCACGTTAGAAGGGATAAGATTCAAGGATAGATTCAGAGAAGAAATGGGGAAATGGGTGATCGATATATTGCTTCATTGACTAAAAAAGTTCAAGAGAAAGCCTATTTCCGGCTTTTTGTTGTTCACCTTACACCGTAAACCTTGAACCTTACACCCCCCAAAAAAGGTTTTTAGAATGAACTTCGCCCTGACCGAAGAACAAAAGATGATCCAGGAGATGTGCCGGGATTTTTCACGAACCGAACTAGCCCCTCAGGCCGCCCGTTTGGATGAGACTAAAGATAGGACCATTTTAAAAGGCAGTTTAAGAAAAATGGCTGATCTGGGTCTAATGGGTGTGAATATTCCCGAGACTTATGGGGGATCACAAATCGGAGTAGTGGCCTACAGTCTGGCACTGACCGAGATCGGGGCCGGGTGTGCCGCCACCGCGGTAACCATGTCGGTGACCAATATGGTGGCTGAAGTATTACTGGAATTCGGGACCGGGGAGGTCAAAAAAAAGTATATTCCCCCTTTGTGTTCCGGCGAGTACCCGGCTGGAGCCTTCGGTCTGACCGAACCCGGTGCCGGATCGGACCCGGCGGGGATAAAAACCACTGCTGTCTTGGATGGGAATGAATGGATCCTGGACGGACAGAAGATTTTTATCTCCAGCGCTGAGTATGCCGGGGTGGTTGTAGTCTGGGCGGTGACGAATAAGAACGCGCCGAAAGGCCGGGGGATCAGCGCCTTCGTGGTCGAAAAAGACACCCCCGGTTATATCGTTGGAACCGATGAAAAAAAGATGGGTCAGAAGGGGTCCAGCACCAATCAACTCATCTTCGACCGTTGTCGGATCCCCAAAGAGAATCTCCTCGGTTCGATAGATGATGGTTTTCGAATTTCCTTGATGGAACTGGCCGGAGGAAGGATCGGGATCGGTTCCATGTCTATCGGCATCGGCCGTGCAGCCATGGACTTTGCGGTGGACTATGCAAAAAGTCGGGAACAATTCGGCCAGCCCATTTCCAACTTCCAGGCCATTCAGTGGATGATAGCCGATTCCTATACCGAACTTTCGGCTGCCCAATTGCTTGTTCTCAGGGCCGCCTTTCTAAAAGAATCAGGCAGACCCTTTACCCGGGAGGCTTCCATGGGCAAACTTTTGGCTTCCGAGGCGGCCAACCGGGCCTGCTATAACGCAGTTCAGATTTTGGGGGGATATGGGTATACCGCCGATTTCCCGGTGGAGCGGATGGCCCGGGATGCGCGGGTGACGACCCTTTATGAAGGGACCTCGGAGATTCAACGTCTGGTGATTGCCAGGAACTTGTTAGGGGGCAATTAACTTGGCTGAAGATCAACAAAAAGGCATGATCCAGGTTTATACCGGAGACGGCAAAGGAAAGACTACGGCAGCCCTGGGATTGGCTTTCAGAGCTGTAGGACATGGCCATAAAGTAGTTATGATTCAATTCATGAAAGGTCCAGAACAAACCGGGGAATTGGTGGCCGCCGAAAAGCTGGCCCCTTTGCTGATGATTAAACCCATGGGCCGTTCAGGATTTATCGAGAAAGACCGCCCCGATCCCGAGGATCGAGCTTTGGCCCTCAAGGCCTTGGATTATGCCAAGGAAATCATGTTAGACCATCCAATTGATATTTTAATTCTGGATGAAATCAATGTGGCGGTGTCCTTTGGACTCCTGCCGGTTGAGGCGGTTTTGGAACTGATCAACCTGAAACCCGATTCGATGGAACTGGTTTTAACCGGCCGCTATGCAGACCCTATGGTTTTGGAGAAGGCCGATTTGGTCACGGAAATGAAAAACCAAAAACATTATTTTGCCCAAGGGGTTCCGGACCGGGTGGGTATTGAGAGGTAAAAATGTTTAAAGAAGACCAGCTAGATAAGGTCAAAAAAGGTAAAGGGGCCTGGCAACGGGAATTATCTTCACAGCTTTCCCTTATGCCGGAACGGAAAAAACGTTTTTCCACGGTTTCGGATTTGGAGATAAAAGACCTTTATACCCCTGAAGACCTATCGGAAATGGATTTCGAGAAGGATATTTCCTTTCCTTGTTCCTATCCTTTCACCCGCGGGGTACAGCCTTCCATGTACCGGGGCCGTCTCTGGACCATGCGTATGTTTGCCGGATTGGGCTCGGCCGAGGATACCAATAAACGATTTCACTTTCTGGTGCAGCAGGGTCAAACCGGACTTTCCACGGCCTTTGATATGCCCACCCTCATGGGATACGATACCGATTCCCCCATGGCCAGAGGGGAATGCGGAAAATGCGGGGTAGCCATCGATACCCTGGAAGATATGGAGATCCTCTTTAAGGGTCTGCCTATCGACCGGATTACCACCTCCATGACCATCAATCCTCCGGCCTCGGTGATCTGGGCCATGTATATTGCCATGGCCGAAAAAAGGGGGATTCCCAGAAAAAAGCTGGGTGGGACTATTCAGAATGATATGTTGAAAGAATTCGCTGCCCAGAAGACTTTTATGTGTCCTCCCCGGCCTTCAGTAAGGCTGGTGATTGACACCGTCGAATTCGGAACCAAAGAGGTCCCCCGTTGGAACACCATCAGTATCAGCGGTTATCACATCCGGGAGGCCGGCTCCACTGCCGTTCAGGAACTGGCCTTTACCCTGGCCGACGGTTTGGCCTATACTCAGGCGGCGATTGGTCGGGGTTTGAATGTGGATGATTTCGCCCCCCGCCTTTCTTTTTTCTTTAACGCCCACAGTGATTTTTTTGAAGAGATCGCCAAATACCGGGCCGCACGTAGGATGTGGGCGCGGTTTATGAAAGAACGGTTTAAGGCCGATAATCCCCGGTCCTGGTGGCTGCGGTTTCATACCCAGACGGCCGGATGTTCCCTGACCGCCCAGCAGCCGTATAATAATGTGATCCGGACGACCCTTCAGGCCCTGTCGGCCGTATTAGGCGGGACCCAATCCTTGCATACCAATTCTTTGGATGAGGTGCTGGCCATACCCACCGAAGAAGCGGCAACGATCGCCTTACGAACCCAGCAGATCATTGCTGAAGAATCAGGGGTGACCCATTCCATTGACCCCTTGGGAGGCTCCTATTTTGTCGAAGCCTTGACCAATGAAATGGAAACCCAAGCGATGGAATACATCCGGAGAATCGATGAGATGGGAGGCATGATCGAGGCCCTGGAACGGCATTATCCACAGATGGAGATTGCCGATGCCGCCTATAAATTTCAACAGCAGATCGACCGGCGGGAAAAAATTATGGTCGGAGTCAATAAATATGAGACGGAAGAGGCCCCTCCGGTTGAAATTTTGAAAATTGATCCGGAGTTGGAATCCCGGCAGATTGCCCGTACCCAGGAGATCAAGAATAATCGGAACAATAAAAAAGTTCGGGAATGCCTGGATCGTCTGGGTGATGCCTGCGCCGGGCAGGAAAATGTCATGCCTTTTCTGATCGAGGCCGTAAAAGAACAGGCCACCTTGCAGGAATGTTGCGATGTTTACCGGAAAGTGTTCGGTATCTATCGCGATCCAGGAATCTACTGATTTTTGATTTCGGATTGCGGAATTAAAAGGATGGATGATTTATGAACCAGGAACGAAAGATCCGTATTTTGGTTGGAAAACCCGGATTGGACGGACACGATCGCGGGGCGCGTATTATTGCCCGGGCCTTCAGGGATGCAGGGTTTGAAGTGGTCTATACCGGACTACATCAGACACCGGAACAGATCGTTCAAGCTGCCATCCAGGAGGATGTGGACCTGATTGGCTTGTCCAGTCTGGCCGGTGCCCATAATTATTTATTCTCTCAGGTCCTGGAACTGCTCAAGGACCAGGGGGCTGAAGATATTGCCTTGATTGGAGGCGGGATCTTCCCCGAGGAAGATATTCATTCCTTAAAACAAATGGGGGTCAAAGAAATCTTTACTCCCGGGGCCTCTCTCGACAGCATTGCCGATTGGGTTCGAGAAAATATCAAACCTCGATAGTCTACCTTTTCCCCCCCTTCATTTGTATCAATACCTGTTCCAGATCCTTCAGGGCCTGTCCATAGGCCGTCCAGTTTTCCTCCTTCAGGGCATTGCGGGCCTTTTGATAATATTGCCAGGCCTGATTGCCCAAGGATTGGACCGGTTGGGTTTTATCCGTCGGTAAGGGTGGAGCGCTTGTTTCTTCGCGAGGCCTTCTTGTCTCCCGTCCAAAAATTTGCCCCAGTGATTTTTCCAGAGTTTCTTCCATGGCAATCTGGTTTTCATAAGCCACAACGACCCGTTTGAGCTCCGGGATCTGACCGGTTTCAGCCTTGATATATAGAGGCTGTACGTAAATCAGGGATTCCTCGATGGGGATGACCAGGAGGGTCCCCAGGGTGACATTGGAACCACGCTGGTCCCACAAGGAGAGCTGTCGGGAAATTTCCGGATCTTGATTAATGCGTGATTCGATCTGTTTCGGACCATAGACCAGTCGCTGCTTGGGAAAACGATAGACCACAAATTTCCCGAAATCCGGAAAATCGCATTTGACGGACATCCAGGCGGCCAAGTTGTCTTTTTTCTGGGGGGTAAAAGGGATCATTAAAATAAATTCTTCCTTTTTTTCACCGGGAAGACGCATGATGGTGTAATAAGACTCCATGTCTTTCTTAATGGATTGCAGATTGGCCGGAATTTCCCAGACGTCCTCCCGATTGTAAAAAGTTTGGGGGTTGGTCATATGATAGGTGGCGTAGATCCGCGATTGGATGTCAAACAAGAAATGAGGATACCGTAAATGACTTTTCAGGTCCGGATCCATCGCCTCCAAAGGTTTGAAGATATCCGGAAATATTCGGGCGTAGGCTTTGGTCAATGGATCTTTCTCGTCTTTGATGAACAATTGGACTGATCCTTCATAGGCATCGACCACAGCAACTACCGAGTTTCGGATATAATTTCCTATTTTTTTGACCGGCCGGGAATAGGGGTAATTGGAGGACAACGCATAGGCATCCAGTATCCAGAAGAGTCTTTCCCCCGAAACTACCATATAAGGATCCTGGTCCACCTGAAGGAAAGGGACTAATTTTTGAACCCGGGTTCGAATGGAGCGGTCAAACAGGATGCGGCTTTGGGGGGATATATCCGAAGAAAGTAAAATCTTAAAGGCGCCGAACCGCAGAGACCAGAGGGCTTTTTTTAAGAAACCACCGATGGGAATGCCCCCTTTCCCCTGATAACTGGCAAAGACATTTTGATCCCCGGAAGGATAGTTGAACTCTTTTTGCCGGCTATTGACGATGATATAATCATTTTCAATCTCGCTGAAATAGATTTCCGGCTGAGCCACCTTCAGGTCGGTTTTGGAAACCGGCGGTATATCCTGGATTAGCAGGGCCGGAAGCCCTTCCTGGGTGACCTGATTAACCACCCCGAGGGTCAAACCATAACCGTGGGTATAAATAAGGTGTTCATTGATCCAGTTTTTACTGGGTAGATCGGCATAGGAGAGTTCCCGCGGGGAAAGCAAAACCTGACGATATTCCTTATTGATATAATAGCGATCATTGTCCACGGATAGAAATTTATAATAGGTTCTGATCTCCTGAATCTGGCTAAAGGTTTCCAATAACGGACGGTGATCCCAGAGGCGAATGTTTTTGACCGTCAGGCTGTTGGCATCCAACAAGGCCGGTGTCAAAGTCGTTTCTGCGGACAACTGACGTTCTTCCACCTGACCGAGACCGTATCCCTGAAGAGTTCCTTGTATGTACCGGGAAAGGTAAGGAGATTCCCTTTGAATTTCATTGGGGGTGACAATAAAACGCTGAACAAATCCAGGCAGGAGATAGATTCCGATGATATAGGCCCCAACAAAAAAAGCCAGAACCCCATAAATCCAGCGCCCTTCCGGCTTGAAAGCTTGAAACAAAAAAAGCAGCCCAGTCAAAAGGGAAATAAAGATCATGATGCCCAGAACCGGTAGGAGATAATTTTGATCCACAAAGCCGGGACCAAACACCACCCCTCGGCCGGTAAAGAGAAGGTCGAATCGGGAAAGATAGAAATAGTAGGTCAAAAAGAGAAAAAGGACCCCAACGACAGCAAAAAGGTAACTTTTTACCCAGGGCTTAAGGATCACCCCTTTGGGGCTGACCTGGAATTGGAACCTGAAAACTATAATAAATAAGGCCGATAAGAGCGATACAAACCACAGACCTCCAAACCAACTGCTCATATAGTGTAAAAAGGGCAGACGGAACAGATAAAAGGAAATATCCAGTTTGAAAACAGGGTCGGATTGTCCAATAGGCAAGGTATTGAGGAAAAGCTGGAAAGATTCCCATTGGCCGGCAGCGCCCAGACCCATGAAAATTCCAACCAGGATAGCCGCCGGTAATAAGAAAGATTGGAGACGCCCTTCCAGCCAAGCCGGGATATTAATGGGGACGGTTTCCGTATTAAAAGGGTAGGGGGTATGAGCCAGACGGAACACCAGGCGGCCGTGTAAATAAAACAGGAGGGCGGAAAATATTCCGAAGAGGCCCCCCAAAAGCAATTTATAATTGATAAGACGCAGGAAGACCGAAGTGTATCCCAGGGATTTAAACCAGAGCCATTCGGTGTAGAATCCCAAGAGGCTGGAACCGATAATGAAAAGAACCAATAGGATCAACACCAAAGTCAAGATGGGTCGTTTTATCATAGCTATGTCCTCCTCCGTACTTGTTTGCCGTCTGCCTAAGGCATTTTTCTCGGCGGCGGATTCGGCAAGGTGCCGCAAACGACAAAGACCGAATGTTTAAAGCATTGTATTCTTTTTAATTTTATAATAATAAAGAAAAACATTATTGTCAATACAATAGCGGGAGGTTTGACTATGTATCTATTCAAACAAGTTAAAGTCGAAAATGATATGATCCTCATTGGAAAACCCAAGCCGGAAGGTTTAGCCAATCTCCGACAGCAGGGTTATCAAAAAGTTTTGGATATTATGCCCGCGGCCCTCAAAGATAAAGGATTGGCACGCCGGGTTCGTTCGGCAGGGTTGAGTTATCTACATATCCCGGTGGAGTCCTGTGATCTGGAGAGTTGTCACCTTGAAGATGATTGGGTGGTCCGTTTTTTCAAATACCTTGTCCGGCATGGCCAAGAACCCATGATCATCAATACGGATGACGAGACTCTGGGGATCAGCCTGGTCCTGTTGTCCGGTTTATTTTTGGAAGGGAAACCTTATCAAGAAGTTTTCCGATCCGTAAAGACCTTGGGTATTTCTTTAAGAGGGCGTAAAGACATTAAGCGGTTTATTCGGGATTTTTATACTCATTACAAAAGGAAACGGATCGTTTAATGTTCAAGAGGGTTAAAGGGTTTTTGAAAATCCCCCCTTTTCAGGACGCCCATGTACACTTTATGATCGAAGGGCAGCGATCGACTCTTGTTGACTGCCAAGCCATTTCAGATCAATTTCTTTCCGGGGGAATTGCTGCAGTGGCGGATATGGGGCACAAAAGCGGTTGTGGGTTGAAATTCAGGGAGGTAGTAGATAGAAAAAGCTCAGATCCTTTAAAGATCCACTCGGCCGGTTTTGCTCTTTATAAAAAAGGGACCTATGGTGGATTCCTTGGGAAAGGGGTTTCCGGGAAGAAAGAAATAAAATCAACCATTCACACCTTGGTAAAGGCCAATGTGGATTTTCTCAAGGTGATCAATTCAGGAATCGTTTCTCTTCGGGAAGAAAAACCAGTTACGGAAGGCGGCTTTTCTTTGGATGAATGGAAGGTTATTCAGGAAGAAGCAGGTGTTCACGGCCTGCCGATATGCTGTCATGCCAATACGTACCGGGCGATCAGGCAGGCCGTTGATTTCGGCGTGTCATCCGTTGAGCATGGTTTTTTTATCAGCGAGGAGACCCTCCATTCGATGGTTGAAAAAAATGTGGCCTGGACGCCCACGGCCTTTGCCCTGTTGAGTATTGAATCTTCTCTGGCCGAAAAGGGGAAAAAACATCTTGAAAATATTATGGATCATCACCTGGAGACCATTCATTATGCCGCCTCTATTGGGGTGAAATTGCAGGTCGGGACCGACAGCGGATCCAAGGGGGTAAGATCGGGGGAATCTTTTTTTAAGGAATTGCAGCTTTTCAAGAAGTCAGGATTAACATTAGAGCAAATCTTGTCCGCCGCCTGTCTGGATCGTGAAGAAATTTTAAAAGGGAACTACCTGCTGGTGAAAAAAGATTTTATTGAGCAGGGGAAGATAGAAGCACTTTTCATCGAAGGTAAAAAAATTGAAGCTCCCCGCACTAAGGTGCGGGGAATCTTCCATGCAAGGTAAAGGTTTATTTTTGGTAGTTCGCTCGCTATCCATGTTCAATAGGAATTCTTTCAATTAAGCTGATATCTTTTTTCCCTGAAAACCCTCAGGCAGGCCGTCACCACTTCGGGATCATAAAGGATGCCTTTATTTTGAGTAATTTCATTGAGGGCCACGTCAATCGTGTGTGCCGGGCGGTAAGGACGGTGAGAGGCAATGGCCTCCACTACATCGGCCACAGCCAGGATTTTGGCCTCCAGGAGTATCTCTTTTCCGGAAATGCCTTTTGGATATCCGGAGCCGTTAATTCTTTCATGATGTTGCAAGGTAATCTCGGCAATCGGCCAAGCGAAATCTATATCTTTTAAGATATTATACCCCACACTCGGATGGTTTTTAATCAGGCTGAATTCCAAATCGGATAATTTGCTGGGTTTACTGAGGATTTCGGACGGCACAGAAATTTTTCCTATATCGTGAATTGCTCCGGACATGCGAATACTGTCCACCTGATCTATTGAGAGCCCCATCTCCTGGGCAATAGTACGGGCCAGGTTGGCTACACGGCGCTGATGACCGGAAGTGTACGGGTCTTTGGCTTCGACGGTCAAGGACATGGCTTGAATAATTCCACCCATAGCCTTCCTGAGTTTATCCAGGTTTGTTTCAACCTGTTCTTCTGACATTTTTTTTAGGGTAATATCCTGAATGTGGGAAATGAAATACAGGGGGGTCCCTTGGCTATCCCTTACCAGGGAACTGGATACCCGTCCCCAGATGAGATCCCCTTTTTTATGAATAAGACGTTTTTCGAACACGGCCCTTCCGTTTTCTCCTAATAAGCTTCGCTTAATAAACTCCTGACTGATATACCGGTCTTCCGGATGGGTAATATCGTTTACCGTCATCTTTTTAAGTTCTTCCTTAGTGTAGCCGAACAGCTCGCACATACGGTTATTGACTTCAATATGTTTGCCCCGTGAGTCCACCAGACATACGCCGTCATTGGCATTTTCAAAGGCAAGGCGAAGCCGTTCTTCACTTTCAATTAATTTTTGGTCGGAAATTTTTTGGTGGGTGATATCCAATATCATGGGAAGAAAGTGGATCTGGAGGCCTTCGCTGTTTTTTATCAGGTGGACTGTCAGGTGTGTCCAGATAAAACCGCCATCTTTTCGAATAAAACGTTTTTGTATATCGATATATTCTATTTCCCCTGATTTCAGCCTCCTGACCCAATCGAGGTCCTTTTCCAATTCATCCGGATGGGTGATGTCCGGAAATTTCATCGAGGTTAATTCCTTTTCCGTGTAACCGAGCATATGACAAAATTTTTTATTCACCCGTTTAAACTGTAAATCCAGGCACACAACGGCCGCGCCAATCGGGGCTTGCTCAAAAATTAATTTAAATGAACTTTCGTCATTTTTCAGGTCGATTTCCGTTACAGCCAAGTCCTTTTTTTTGAGATGAAGTTCCTCCTTGGCAGCTTTCAGTTCCTTTTGGGTGGAGGATAGTTTTTCCATGATCTTGTACACGAAGGGATCTACCGAGGATTTCCCTTGTTCCTTTAATAAATCAGAAGTTTTTTTTAATAAAATATGACCTTTTTTCAAAATGTTATTATCCATCTCCACTCCATATCAGAGTTCTAAATACTTAGTTGCCGGACCCGAACATGTAAAGATTTAGCATTCGTCGTCCCCCCTGGGAGGGGTATTGCTTTATCGGCTGGAGTTGCCGACGAAATTTAATAATATCTATATCCTTAGACTTGAACCCCAACCTGATGGGTCTTTTTCCTATTTCAACTAAGATAACAGCGTGTTGTATGAAAACAATAAAATGCAGTAAACATGCCATCATTAACTTATTGATTTTACGTAAATATTTAAAATATGATTAAATTTTTTTATTATTTTTTATTATGAATGCACATTTTTTTGTGCATTGCTTGAAAACTTCAAAAAAAAGAGGGGTAAACGGGGAAAAAAAGAAAATACCGTTGCAGGAAAGCCGTCCGGTGAAACTTTCTAATAATTCTCGACTATCAGGTTTGGATTTTTTATTAACCTAAAACTTGATTCCTAATTCATTTAATTTATTAATCAGGGTATTGCGATGAATTCCTAACATCTTAGCCGCTTCACCCTTATTAAAACTTACTTTTTCAAGGACTTCGGTGATATATTTTTTTTCAAATAGATTAACGGCCTCCTTTAATCTCGTCCCTTGAATATCGCCCTTTTTACGATTAGTTAATAGTGAAACATCGGCAAGGTTAATCACCGAACCTTTGACAATGGTCGTTAATCGTTCAACCAGATTTTTAAGTTCTCTGACATTGCCCGGCCAATCGTATTTTATCAGCACTTCCATAGCTTCCCGGGAAATTTCTTTAACCGGATTTCCCGTATTCCTCGAGTATAATTCCAAAAAGTGCTTAACCAATATTATGATATCTTTTTTCTTCTTTCTTAAAGGGGGCAGGTCTATGGGTAAAACATTTAACCGATAAAAAAGATCCTCCCTGAATTCCCCCTTGGCAGTCATTTGAAGAAGGTCTTTATTTGAAGCCGCAACAAACCGAACGTCCAGTTTAACAATCTTCCGGCTTCCAATCTTTTCAAATTCTTTTTCTTGAATAATTCTAAGTAGTTTGCTTTGCATAGCGATGGTAAGAGAATCAATATCATCCAGAAAGACCGTGCCCTTATTGGCGATTTCCAGCTTTCCGATCACCGTAGTTGAAGCCCCCGTAAAAGCCCCTTTTTGGTATCCAAAAATTTCACTTTCCATTAAAGTCGGTGGTATTGCCGCACAGTTAATGACCACAAAGGGTTGGTCTTTCCGATTACTCCGGTTATGGATGGCCCTGGCTACCAATTCCTTTCCCGTTCCGCTTTCTCCTTGAATGAGTACCGTGCCGTCCGTTTGCGAAAACATCGATATCAGTTCAAAAACCCTGATCATTTTTTCATCCTGACCGACCATCTCCTCGAAATAATTAAATCGAACCAGCTCGTTTTTTAGATAAATGACCTTTCTGATGAGGTCGCGTTTTTCAAGTGCCCGTTTAATGACTTTGAGGACTTCAATCACATCAAAGGGTTTAACGATATAATCATAAGCCCCCATTCGAATGGACTTTACCGCTGTCTGAATATCCTTAACCGCCGTGATCATAATAATCTCTATGCTCGAATCTAAATCTTTTAATTTTTCTAATAAATCAAGGCCGTTAATATCAGGCAAGAGGATGTCGAGCAGAACAAGATCAACGGCGTTTTTATTAAAGAGATCTATGGCATCGGCCCCTGTTGCGGCGAGCAGAACGTTAAATTCATCTTTTAAAACCATTTTAAAGGATTGAAGGACTCCGAATTCATCATCAACCACTAAAACAGTTGGTTTGTTTTCCATCCGATCCTCCTTAAGAAAGAAAAAGGTTTGGTCCGATAGGTTTCCCAGTTTAAAAAATTTTCTTTATCTGGTAACCTCCCTCAGAGAAAGTTTTAAATTTCAATAAACCAAACAGTTACCGGTTTTATCTCCTCCTCTTTCAGATACTTGGAAATTATTTAACAAGTCAAGAGAAAAAGACTGCCCAAAAATTTTACCGAGATGCACAAAATTCTGTGCAACTTTCTAAATAACTAAGGATTCTGGAAATATAACTGCCTATAATTTCAATTTATTTTATTTTATCTTAGGCGGAAAAGCTTTGTATGTTTTTTGCAATACCCTAAATTGTATTTTGTACAAGGAGGATATTTTTATGCAACTAAGCCTGAGCAGCTTTCTCCAATGGAAAATTAACATTCTATTATGTCAAAAACTGGGCTGGAATTTTGCCTTTTTTTATATCATGGTTCTGGGAAATTTATTCTTCCTCGTTAAACGAAAAGAGAAAAAAAAGATTAAAGAGGCCGTTAAAATGGTTTTTGATAAGCAAAAAGGGCGATTTGAAAAAAAGACTATTATCCGAGGGGTTTTTCAGGGTATATTATGGCATTATTATGAAAAAATTTTCAATGTTTATACCTCAGTCGAGAAGTTGAAAAACTTTTTTAATCGTTATATCAAGCCTGATGGTATTGCAGCTATTGAGCAAGGGATTGCTAAGGGTAAAGGGGTGCTCCTGGTAACCGGCCATTTTGGAGGAATCGAATTCATTCCCACATATTTAGCCGCCCAGGACTATCCTGTTACAATTATAGCCAAATTTTCTTCTGAACATCTTAGAAAAATCTCCAGTGAATTGGCCGGCAAGATGTCATTCAAAATTATTGATGCTAATCATTGTTCTAATATCGTGAAAGCTATTTTGGAAAATCTGAGAGAAAACAGGATCGTAATCACCCAGTGTGACGAGATAGAGGCATGGAGGCCGTCGTTAAATCAGGAAGTATCTTTTTTGGGAAAACGCATTCATTTGGATAAAACTATTAACACCTTAATAAAAAGAGGAAAAGCCTCTCTTGTTTTTGCTGTTATGAGGAGGATAAATAACCAAGGATATAAGTTTATTGCCCATTCATGGGATGAAATCGTTAACGCGTTAGGGCAGACAGGAAATAGTTCAGGCGGAGAATTGGTGCTAAGATATCTCGAACAATATATTTACCATCACCCGGAAGAATGGTATCAATGGAAAAAAGTTTCTGAGATCGAGAAAGTGGAAGGTCGGGCTGTTCCTGTGAGCGAATTAAGGTCTCCTGCTTGGATGAAGCCGGTTTTTGAAGGGATTTCATAAAAAATTATTAAGGAAAGAGGTATTGTTGATCCTATTAATTGAACCTATTTCCAAAAATATTGATATGTACGTTCCTGCCTATCCCTTACCCCTCATGGAAGTGGGGAGTTTTGTTAAAGCCAACCTACCTGAAATAGATATTGAGATTATTTCTATACCTGTAGACCTGGGGTTGCCACTCAACCAAGAAGGAAAAGAAGAAATCTATCGAAAACTCTTACAAGATATTTCCAATCTTAAACCCAAAGGAATAGGTATTTCCTGTACGGCGATAGCTCAGGCTGAAGAAGTTATCAATTTGTGCGAGCTTATCAAAGCCAGTGATCCTGAAATATTTATCTTCTTGGGGGGATATTTCCCAACTATCTATTATGAAGAAATCTTTGCTAGAACATCGGCAGTTGATCTGATTGTTATCGGGGAGGGGGAGATACCCACTCTTAAGATTGTCCAGCTATTAGAAAAGGGTAAAAATCCGTTGAATGAGGATGTCCCAAATTCAGCTTGGGGAAAAAAAGGGAAGATTTATCTAACCAACAAAAGGGAACGATTTAATCTTAAACAAAAAGCCTATATCAAGTTAGAACTATTAAGATACCCTAAAGCCTATGATATTTTACCCTACGCTTTCAGCCGAGGGTGTCCCTATCAATGCAATTTTTGTATGGAAGAATTTATTCGACCCCAAAGAAAAGAAGTCCCTCCGGAAATAATATTGCGAGATTTATCGAATTTATCTCAAGAAAGCAATACCCATACCTTACTGGTCAGTGATGCCCTTTTTCAATCCTTTAAGATATTGCCATTAATTAGATCATTGGGATTGAAAATTAATTTTGAAACCCGGTGTGATGTTTTAGATCCCTCAATAATCTCTAAATACTCAGAAATTCTTGGAATTATAGCTCTTGGACTTGAATCCGCGAGTTATGAAACTTTAAGACGGATGAATAAGGTCAGAGATCGAGTTCATTATCAAAAATATATTGATAATGCTGTAGCTATATTCAAAGAGGCCGTATCGAATGAAATACCAATAATGGTTTTCATGATCGCTGGGTATCCTGGCGATACGGAAAAAAATCTAGAGGAAAGTTTAAATTTTGCGAAACGTCTTTCTGAATATAAAGGTCCGGGAGGTTTCATTTTTAAAATTGGAGAGTGCAGGGTATATCCAAAGACGAAACTTTATAAGGATATCATCTCCATACCAAACTTAATTTTTGACAATGATGGAGTTTTTGGCCAAAATATTGTGAGGCAGCCCTCCAAAGATCTTTCTTTTGAAACTATCCTTGCTTATATTCAGAAAATCTTTAACCTTTCTTACTCTACCCCAAAATTCCAGGCAACGATTGTGAATATGATGCCTTTTTTTCGACTTCCAAGTGAAGCATTACTGGATCCATTTATTCCAACTATTTGCTACCAAGACCCAAAAAGGAGCATATTCAATGTTCGTGGACCGAGTTTAGAGAAATTCCGGGAATTACTACCAAATTTGACAAAGAAATACAGGGAAGGGATGTCAGATCAAAGAAGCAGACGTAATTTAACATGGTAACTGTAGGTAATTTAAGAGGAACGCCTCAATGAAAAAAGAGGTAGGTTGTATAAATTCAAGAGCAATTATTGATTATATTAAGGAGCATAACCATGGAGATTGTTCCGAGCTTCTGAAAAATTTGGATCCGGAAATCGATACATGTAACGACCCCGAAGATTATTTAAGAGACCCAAATAATTGGATCTCCTGCACCATAGCAACTGAATTATACAGAAGAGCCAGAATAATTCTTAATGATGAACTGGCTGCTTTTAAAATTGCCAGGTATTCAGTTGAGAAAACCACTCTCGGATACGTTCAGGGGATTATTATAAAGTCATTTTGGTCCACCCCAAAAGCAATCAAGCAGGCTCAAAAAATCAATGATAAGTGGAATCGAAATAAAAAAGTGGAACTTGTGGAAATCAAAAGAGATGAGGCCACTGTTCGTTTATATTGGAATCCCCAAATGGAAACAACAAAAGATTTATGCTTAATGAATCAGGGAGTATATACTTTTTTCCCACTCATATGGAAGGGGAATCCTCTCACCCTTCGAGAAATATGTTGTTATTTCGACGGAGCCCCATATTGTGAATATCATTTAAAATGGCCTCTTAGGAATAAATTCCATGAGTTTTATTCTCGAGTCTTTTCTCCCAAATCAGTCCTTATGGAAACCATCATGGAAATGGAGGAAGATAAGAAAATAATCGAAGAAAAATATGATGAGGTGAATCGCTTAAATCTGGAATTGAATTATAAAATCAAACAGCTTATAGCCATACAGGAGACTGGAAAGGCCATCCTGTCTGTTTTGGATATAAATCAATTACTTACTGTTATCATGAATATTCTTTCCAGTGTCTGTCAAATTCATCGTGCCTTGATTATGCTGGTTAATGAGGAAAAAGGGTATCTGGAATATTTATTTGCAGTGGGTTTCCCGGGTGAAGTCCCAACCGAAATTAAAAATTATACGGTCCCCTTAACCCGTGTCAGCAACATCATAGCCAGGGTGGCCAATACCGGAAAGTCGGAGTATGTTCCCGAAGTGGATAATTCTTTATTGAACAGAGAGAATATCGTTTTAATTATAGGGAAACCCACCTCCGTATATGTAGTTCCCCTGATAACCCGATCCAGGGTTATCGGAGTAATCGCCACCGACTCTAATGACACTCAGGGCATCCCTAAGGAAATTCGGGAGACCCTGGAAGTTTTTGCTCCCCAGATTGCCATAGCCATAGAAAATGCCAAACTCTATTATCAACTTCAGAAACAGATGGAAGAATTAAAGACATCGCAGGACCTGCTCGGCCGTGCCGAGAAACTCTCCTTCTTCGGTAATTTGGCGGCCAGGCTGGCCCATGAAATCAAAAACCCAATGGTGGCCATCAGGACCTTTATTCAGATGCTGCCCCAAAAGTATGATGACGAAGAGTTTAAAAAAGATTTTTATAATATTGCCCTAGAAGAGACCAATCGGGTAAACAACCTGCTTACCGAGCTTCTTGATCTGGTTAAAACCAAGGAATCCTGCTGTGAGATGGCGGATCTTCACGGCTTGATAGAAAAAATGATCCTATTGATCTCCCCCCAAACCAAATCAAAACACATCGAGATTGTCAAAAATTTTAATCCCCGGATTGGCCTGATATGGATGGACCCCGAAAAAATGAAGCAGGTTATTTTAAACCTTCTATCCAATGCCGTTGAATTCACTCCCAATGGAGGAAGGATAGAAATCAGTACAACAGAAATGATGGAAAAAGGAAAAATTCAAAAAATTTATATTGATATTAAAGATAACGGACCGGGAATCCCCCAGCCCATCATTCATAAAATATTTGATCCTTATTTTACTACCAAGCATAAAAGTAGTCTTCATAATGGAACCGGACTTGGGTTATTTATTGCCTATCAAAACATGTTGGATCATCAAGGGACCATTGAAGTGGAAAGCAAGGTCAATGAAGGAACCAAATTCACCCTGTGTCTGCCCTCCACACTGCCAATGGGAAATATTCCCGCTCTTTTATCTTAAATTCTGGCTCCCAACCTCTTCGTTCTACCAAGGAGAAAAAGGAATCCATTCATGAAAATCAATCAAGTCAAGGTCTATAAAGTCTCTCTGCCTTTTTTAATGGATATTTCTCATGCTTTAACCAAAGGCGCTTCTGCGGATAATATTATTGTGGAAATCATCACAGAAGGAGGAAAAATAAAAGGGTACGGGGAGGGGACGCCGAGAAAATACGTCACTGGGGAATCTCAAGATGAGGCCGTTGAAAATATTGATCTTCTAATCCGGGGAAATGCATTTCCCTGGGAATTGAAGGATGTTTCCGACATTTGGAATTTCACAGATCACCTTCCCGATGAAAGAAGATATAACCCAGCTATCTGCGCACTTGAAACTGCCCTCCTGGATGCCTTAGGAAAGGAACAGCACCGGAATGCCATCGATTTTTTCCCTCACGATTTTCTTACGACCAAGATTTTTTATGGGGTTGCCTTTCCATTAGGTGGACCTCAGAAGCTCAAAGAGCGTTGTCTGCTTTTTAAAAAAATGAAGATAAATAAAATAAAGCTTAAAATGGCAAAAGATATTAGTACCAATCAAAAGGCCCTTGGGATAATTTATCAGGTTTTCGGTGATGATTATGATTTAAAAATTGATGTCAACGGGGTCTGGGATATTGACCTGGCACTAAGGCATGTCCCCCTTTTAATAAAATATCGGGTAAAAATTGTTGAACAGCCTATGATGCCGGATGATCCAACCCTTGCCGAATTCGCTGAAGCCCTGAAAGATTCCGGGATTATTTTAATGGCCGATGAATCGGCCTGTTCCCTTGGGGATGTGGAAAAAATTATTGAAGAGGGATACTATAACATGATAAATATCCGATTATCTAAAATGGGTGGTTTTCGAAAATCGCTTAAGATAATTGATTACCTGCGGAAGGAGAAACTTTTTTTCCAAATCGGCTGTCATTTGGGCGAATCGGGAATTCTTTCTGCCGCCGGGAGGATATTAAGCCTCCTCTGCCGGGATTCACTCTATTACGATGGTTCTTATGACCACCTGCTGTTAAAACAAAATATTACCCAGGATAATGTTTCCTTCGGATTGCAAGGAGAAGCAGGGCCGTTGAAAGGTCCCGGCCTGGGCGTAACGATCAATGAAAAGAGTTTAAATCAACTAATGGTGGACCCTCTTCAGGTGATTGAAAGATAAAGACCGAAGATGAACATAGACTATTCAAAACTTTTTAATCGGGAAGCCCTGAAGGGAATTCTCACCAAATATCAGAAAAAAATCTTGAAGGAGATTGATTCCGTAAAAGACCTCATGGCCCTGCTTATGAAAGGAACCCAGGGAGGGTGGACAACGGGGGAGCTTCTGAAGATTAAAACCCATTTTATCATTCTGGGTAAAAAGATGCCTATACTTATGGTATTCCTGCTTCCGGGGGGACTTATCCTTTTGCCCATTTTGATTGAGGTGTTGGACCGTAGGAAGAAAAAGGTCTCCGTCCCCGAGGATCGCAGGGAATCCTCTAAAAAATCGCGAGGTAAAACATTTAATAAAGTCAAATAGCTAGAAAGCCTTTCGTAACAGGTCTCGTTTGGTCTTCATCAATTGTCTGCTCAGGCTGACATGATAGATATGAGGATTTTTAAAACGTTTAAATTCTAAACCTAATTGTTCCAGATTCCCTTGGCTGTTTTCCTGTATTTTTTTCAACGACGGGTTGCTGTAAACCAACCGGCCTTCTCGAAAAATCGGAATCAATAACTCCTGTCTTGAGAATTGGGGAGGATAAACCTTACTGACGTGTGGGATCGTCGGGTGATAAACCCGCACCGGCTTGGACTCCAAATTTTCTTCTTCCAGGAACATGACATCCCCCCCCATCAGGCCCGAATCATCAAAAAACCGGACCACTTTTTTCAGTCCGGGATTGGTCACCTTTTCCGGATTATCCGACCGTTTGATTTTGGGTTGCATGCGACCGTTTTCTTCAATGGCCGTAAGTTTATAGACGCCCCCCAGGGCTGGGTTGGAGTAGGCGGTTACCAGTTTGGTCCCAACCCCCCAGGAATCAGTTCGGCCTCCTTGTTGCTTGATACTTTCGATAATCCATTCATCCAGGTCACTGGAAGCAAATATCTTGACCCCTTCAAACCCTTCCGCATCCAACATCTTTCTGGCTTCTTTGCTTAAGTAAGCCAGGTCTCCGCTGTCGAGCCGAATCCCTTTCAATTCCCCTTTTCCCAGGACACTTAATTCCTTTCCGATCTTAATGGCGTTGGGTATCCCACTTTTTAATGTATCATACGTGTCTACCAATAGCAGGCAATCATTGGGATAAACCCGGCAATAGGCCCTGAAGGCGTCTATTTCCGAAGAAAAAGATTCCACCCAGCTATGGGCTACGGTCCCGCGGACCGGTATGTCGAACAATTTCCCGGCCAGCATATTGGATGTACCCTGGGCCCCGCCGATAAAAGCCGCCCTGGCCGCCCCGATGGCGGCATCCGGCCCATGAGCACGTCTCAGGCCGAATTCAATGACCGGATCACCATCAGCGGCCGTACAGACCCTGGCGGCCTTGGTGGCGATCAGGGTTTGGAAATTCATAATATTGAGCAAGGCCGATTCAATAAACTGGGCTTCCGGTAAAGGGGCTGTAACCCGGATGATCGGTTCATAGGGGAAAATAACCGTACCTTCCGGCACGGCGAAAAGATCACCGCTGAAGCGAAATTTCTCCAGATACCGGAGGACTTTTTCAGGAAAGATCCCCAAGCCTTCCAGGTAGGCCAAGTCCTCAGGAGTAAAACTTATATTCCTAATGTAATCAATTAGTTGTTCAAGACCGGCGGCTAAACAATATCCTCCCTCATCCGGAATCCTGCGGAAGAAGTAGTCAAAGTTTGCCCTTTGATTTTCCTTTCCGTTGGCCAGATATCCGCCAACCATGGTCAATTCATACATATCGGTCAATAAGGTGAGGTTGCGCATTGGTTTCTTTCTGCAAGGAAGATAGAGGGTTTTTTGTCTTAAACTGTTATTCCGGGCCATTAATCAAAAGCCCGGAATAGTACTGATTTTTTTATTACATAGTTAAGCTTTTTTGTTCAAGCGTTAATTTTCTGTTCTTTTCCCCATTCTGTTGGCAACCATTCGGATACATTAACTATATTACATGCTGTCAAGTTTTTATAATTTTAAACAGTCCACTTACCCCCTGAATCCTGCCTTTGCCAATTTTATCGGAGATAATTTTAATTTTTGATTGACATCCATACAAATGTATGGTATTTGGTTCGGTACCATGCAGACACTGACGATTCGGCAAAAAGAGATATTGGAATATCTCAGGGATTACCAGGCGGAACACGGCTACCCCCCTTCTTTCCGGGAAACGGCCGGTTATTTCAAGATCAACCTGGGTACCGTCCAGGACCATCTGAAGGCTCTGGCTCGAAAAGGACACCTGCGCCGGGAAGTCAACCGCTCACGCGGACTTCGTCTGATCCCTTCTCCCGGGCCTTTGCGTACCGTTCCCCTCTATGGGGCCATTCCTGCCGGAGATCCCCGGCAGATAGAGGAAGCCGCCGAAGGATATGTTTCCCTTCCGGAAACCTGGGCCAGGGGAGCAGAAGTCTTTCTTCTCCGGGTACGGGGAGAAAGCATGAGCCCTTATATCTTAACCGGGGATCAGGTTATTGTCCGCCGTCAGGATCATCTCCCCCAGGGGGCCGTAGGGGTTTTCCGTGTCGGAGAGGAAATCACCTTGAAACGGTTCTATCAAGAGAAAGATGAAATCATCTTAAAGGGGGAACACCCGGGATTTCCTCCTCTGATCCTGAAAGGCAGGGATTTATCAACCATAAGTATCCTGGGCAAAGTTATCGGGATTTATCGTCCGATGGAGATAGGGTAGGGGGGTAAAATGGATGTTCTCCCCTGGCACAAGATGCGGTCTCTGGCCCTTTCGGGAGGCGGCATCCTCTTTTTCGGAGAAGCCATGGCCCGTCTTTCAGCTTACCTGATGGGCCAGTTGTCGCTGCAGGGGAAATCCATTACCCTGGTGGACGCCACGCAATCCTTTGATCCCTATTTGGTGGCCAGGGTGGGCCGTTTGTCGGGAACTTCCCCACGTATCCTTCTAGAACGGATCCGTCTCAGTAGGGCCTTTACCTGTCACCAACTGGTAACCCTGCTCTGTGAGACCCTTCCGGGCCAAAGGGCTGAAGGCCCCCTTTTTATCCTAGGACCAGGGATTCTTTTCTATGACGAACAAGTCTCCTTAAAAGAAAGGCAGGCCCTTTTTCATCAGGTAGTCCGCTCGTTGATCGCTTTAAAAGAAAAAGGGCAGGGGTATTATCTTTTTCAAGGTCCCATTTCTCGACAGGTAAAAAACCGGCATTTCGGACGGGAACTCTCCAACTCCGTTCAATGGGTTGTCCGGGTCGCTTTGGGGAAAGATGGGTTGGAAGGAAAACTCCTGAAAGCAGGATTCGATGGGGAAAGGATTCAAGGGAACAGGGTTTAAGACGAAAACAGGGGTCGTAGTTTATGGTTTTTGGGTTGGCAGCCCTGAAAAAAAATCCCTCATCCCGAATTTTCAAAAGAGTGTCATACTAAGTTGCTGAAAAGTGAAAGGGGGCAAGGGGAAAAGTCTTGTTTGGGTCATTTGGACATTAGGATTTGGGATTTGTTTCGGCTTTCGTGCTTTGGACTTCGAATTTTAAGGTAAAGGATACTATGGGACGCACGGTCCTGCCCTATAGTCAGGTTTTGGAACGGGAATACGCCGACTGGAAGAAATTCCGCCGGGGTCTGCGCCGGGAAGATCAGGCGGTTCTGGATCGGCTGTTCGACCTGGCTCGCCTTCATGTCCAGGCCGGGGTCTATGCCTCCCGTCCCTGGCCCCTGGAAACCATCCTGATCTCAATCCTGATCGAAGAGGAAAAGGCCCTGGCCGCTTTGCGGGAGAAACTGAAGGAGTTGGAAGAGGATAAAAGGTATATCCACTCACCTCGGAACGACTGAAGCAATCTTTAAAAACAGACTATTCTTGTGAGAAATTTTTATTCAGGATGTATCATCATTGTAGATACTATCGCTATAGGAGCAAATATGAAAACGAGAATACAGAAATGGGGAAACAGTCTGGCTATACGCATACCGAATAATAATCCCATGATTGAAAAAAACTTCAACATGTCATTTATTGCCGATCTGCCCCTGCGGGAAAAGCAGATTCATCAGAATTACCGACCCATCATTACCATCCATAAATGGTTAGCCCGAAGGCCGAGGACGCTGTTCCGGGGATTGCTGCTGGCTGAATTTTCGAACAGCCCGCTCAGCGAGAGGTTTTACAAAACACACGCATTTCCAGGTCTGATAGATTTTCACAACATCCCTTTGACACCTTGTATAACGGAAGTGTAGCATCCATTTTTTAAACAAACAAAACATGCTAACGGAGCAATCTGTTTAATGATCTCCCGCGGCTGGCTGTTGGATCTATATGTTCATGGGGACGTCATGGTCCTCTGGTTCCGGTTTGATTCGGGAGAGCTTCTTCGGCTGACCGATTCCTTCAGCTACCGTTTTTATGCCCAGGGTCCCAAGCCGGTCCTACAGGCCCTGGTAAAAAAGCTGGCCCCTTATATCCGCCATGCGGACTGGACCAGACGGACGGAGTTCTGGAGCGGGGAGGTAATTCCCGTACTGAAAATAACCCTCCGTTCTTTGGAAAAACAGCCCGAGGTCCTTCGGCTGATCAGCACCGGCTGGGAGGACCTCACCTTTTACAACTGCGATCTGGGTATTCCCCAGTATTATGCCTGGGAGAAAGACCTGTTCCCTTTATGTTCCTGTGAAATCGAATGGGAAAGGACGGCCTTGAAAGGGATCACGGTCCTGGATTCCCCCTGGGATCCGGATGCCAGTCTCCCGGACTTTAAAATTTTGGAAATAGAATTGACGGGTCATCCCCAGATCCCCCTGGACCGGGGGAATTCCCTTCGGATTATTAGCGAGGGGGCCTCTTTCGATCTGGAAGCCTCTGACATAACTGAATTTTTAAAAGCTTTGAACCGCTTCCTGGTCGATTATGATCCGGATCTTATTCTATCTCGACATGGAGATGCTCGAATCTTTCCCTTCCTTTGGCATTCGGTTAAAAAGACAAAGGTCTCCTTGGCTCTGGATCGGGATCCCCATCCTCCCGGCCGGGTGCGGGTAGGGCAGGGGCGCTCTTATTTTTCCTATGGCCAGGTCCTGTATCAAAGCACCGCCTTCCCCTTCTATGGGCGGCTGCATGTGGATCAGGAAAACTCCTTTTTCTTCCGGGAATCCGGTTTGGATGGAATCCTTTTTCTCTCCCGGCTGACCGGACTGCCGGTTCAGACCCTGGCCCGGGCCACACCGGGCACGGCCATCACTTCCATGCAACTGGATCGAGCCGTTCAAAAGGGAATCCTCATTCCCTGGAAAAAGGGTCGCCCTGAAACCTTTAAGACCGCCTGGGACCTCCTGGTGGCGGATAAGGGGGGGCTGGTTCTTCAGCCCCCTATCGGGCTATGGGAGCAGGTGGCCGAGATCGACTTTGTTTCCATGTATCCCAATATCATGGTTCAACATAACATCTCTCCTGAGACTATGCTGTGCCGTTGCTGTCCAGAACCCGTTGTTCCCGAGGCAGGCTACAACATCTGCCGCAAACGGAAGGGCTTGGTGCCGGAAACTCTGGAGCCGATCCTTAAACTTCGGGCCGAGCTCAAGGCCCGGAGCAGGGCAGGGCACCCGGAAAAACCCCGCTATGGTTGCATGCAAAAGGCCCTTAAATGGATGCTGGTGACCTGCTTCGGGTACATGGGATACAAAAACGCCCGTTTCGGCTGTATCGAAGCCCATGAGGCCATCACCGCTTTCGGCCGGGACAAGCTTCTTTCGGCCAAAGAATGTGCGGAGGAACACGGGTTCCAGGTTCTTCACGGCCTTACGGATGCCCTTTGGATCAGCGGACCGGAAGTGACATCGGAGAATATGAAGATTCTCCTGGACAAGATCCACTGCCGGACCGGGGTGCCCATCAGCTTGGAAGGGATCTATCATTGGATCGTTTTTCTTCCTTCAAAGGTCCGTTCCGATCGACCGGTAGCCAACCGATATTTCGGACTTTTTAATGACGGGACCGTCAAAATACGAGGAATCGATTGCTGTCGCCGGGACACCCCCTTGTTCATCAAAGAAGCCCAAAAAGACCTTTTGCTGATCTTGGCCATAGGCAAGGACCGCTTGGGCATTGAAAAACAGATACCGGAGATTTTCGACCGTCTTGAGGAATATGTAATGTATTTAAAACAAGGTCAGGTTAATCCTCTTGATCTGGTTATCAAGCGTCGTGTAGGTAAGTCTGTGGAAGAATACAGGGTGAACACGCCCACATCCCTTGTTCTACAACAACTCGAATCGGTCGGAATAACCCTTTATCCGGGTCAGAAGGTCGGTTATCTTTTAGCTGAGAAATCGTCCCCTTATTGCCCTGAGCAAAGGGTACTTCCTGCTCCTTTTTTACACGGAGATGAGGAGTATGATTCAAAAAAATACATTAATCTGCTTTTTAAGGCTGTACATGAGCTTCTTGCTGTATTTAATTATAATATTAAAGATATTAACATTTTATATAGTTTTATTAATTAGTTTAATTATTATATATTTTGTTATTATTTCAAGTAGTTTTAAAGATAAGTTAATATAATTTATAATTATATATTAAATAGTCTTTATGTTTTAAATAGTTATATTGTTAATATATTATAATGCTTTAGCTTTTATGTTTTTAATCGCCCGGTTATTTCGAGTTCAAAGACGTCATAACGTAAATGATCACTTCAAAAAAAGACAATCCAGAGCCCTGAAATTATAAGATCCAGGGTAGAATTAGTTCTTTTGCCCGTTGCGTGAGCTCCGGGATTAGGAGTAAAGTATAATTTCATAAGTATAGTTGAATTAGAATTCGAATTGAAATTCATTACGTTACGCCACAACTTTACTTATAATAAGTTTATTATATTAAGATTTATTCAAAATCTCTTTTTTAAAAGAAAGAGAAGAGACGGAACCGTTCTTTATTGTATTTAATATATTTTTAATTTAGTTTACATAATATATCTTATCAGACATTAGAATGTAATCAATAAAATAAGATTAAGAGTAGAATTAGCCGAAAATTTTAATAAAATATCTTAAGGGAGGACCTTTTTAAAGAACTCGCTTAAAGCCCTAAGATTTGGAAAAATCTGTTGAGCTCCGTATAGTTTTTCGTTGGGAAGTGTGGAAGAAATAGCAAAGCAGATTATCCCGGCAGAATTGGCGGCCTGGATACCGGCAGGGGCGTTTTCGATAACCAGACAGTTACTGACATTTTGTTGTATTTCGGTTGCGGCTTTAAGATAAGGGTCTGGATAAGGTTTAAAACGTTCAGTGTCATCAGCCGAAATAATGGTGGAAAAGTAAGCCAACTCCTCTTCTTTCCATATTTTTTCAATTAGATTTCTTCTGGAACTGGTTACCATCCCCGTTAAAATTCCAATTGATTTCAACTGGTTCAATAATGGAAGGGATTCCGGGTACAGGCTCACTCGAGGTAAATACTGATTAATGAACATGGAATTTTGAGCTGAATAAATATCGGCAATTTTAATTTCATCAATAGGATAACCGTATTTTTTAAACAGGTCTATGATTACTCCAGGGGCCATAGCCCCTTCATTTTCAAAAATAAATTGGTCGGAGACAGAAATATTGAAAGATCCAAGCAAGTTCTGCCAAGATTTAAGGTGATACTCCATACTATCGACTAAAACACCATCCATATCAAAAAAAATTGCTTTAATTGTTCTGTTTTTCATTAAATTATCAAGGTTCATGGTCAAGAGGTTATATAGGAAACAGAATTGCAATTCAAGCTAAAATAAAGCAAATTTATTGACACCCTACCCTCTTTTAGTTACAAATAAAATAAACATTTTTCTGAACGTTCATCGATTATGAAAAGAACGTGAAAAGCAGACTGAATCAAATTTTCATCATTCCAGCAAAAGCTAGAATCCTGAATTTTAAAGCAGTGATAACTCTCCTGAACCCCGGCGGATGCCCGGACTTGATCCGGAGTTCATCACGGTAACGACTTTTTACGAATTCATCAGTCATAGGGCACTTTTTTTGACTGCCCTTTTTTAACCAGGAAGGATTGTTATGGAACTATCCGAATTTCCAAAAAATATCAGACCTTATTTGATCCCCAAAATTGAAGGGCATTTAGAATATCGCTGTTTGGGATGCAGTAAAACACATTCCATCGACAACCTGCTTTATACCTGCCCGGATTGCGGTGGGGTCCTCCTTATTCACGACCTTGACGAAAAAAAGAAAACGCGCTGTCCGGGAAGGCAATGGCGCCGTATCTTTGATTATCGACGGATGACCACCATACCGGCCTTGAAAGGGATTTTTTCTTTTCATGAACTCATAGCCCCGGTCATTCCACTGGATCACATCCTTTATCTGGGGGAAGGACATACCCCTCTGGTTGAAGCAAATCAAGGACTTCAAAACAGGATCGGCGTCCCTTTTGCTTTTAAAAATGAAGGGCAAAACCCGAGCGCTTCCTTCAAAGATCGAGGGATGGCCTGTGCTTTAAGTTACTTGAACCATTTGATCTCTAAAAAGAAATTAAAAAACGTATTAGCCGTTTGTGCCTCTACTGGAGACACCTCAGCTTCGGCGGCCCTTTATGCCGCTTATCTTGGAGAGACAATCCGATCGGCGGTTTTGCTTCCCAAGGGGAAAGTCACTCCCCAACAACTTTCCCAACCCTTAGGCAGCGGTGCCATGGTCCTGGAAATCCCAGGGGTCTTTGATGATTGTATGAAGGTCGTGGAATACCTGGCTGACCATTTTCCGGTGGCCCTTCTTAATTCCAAAAATGCCTGGCGGATTTTAGGGCAGGAATCCTATGCCTTCGAAGTGGCCCAGGCACTGGACTATGAAATGGAAGGGGTCGTACTGATCGTGCCAATCGGGAATGCCGGGAATATCACAGCGATTATTTCTGGTTTTTTAAAATTGTTCCGTTATGGGATGATCGCCACTCTGCCCAAGATTATCGGGGTTCAGTCCCATCATGCCAATCCCGTATATCGATATTATCTGGAGCCCCAAGCTTCCAAACGAATTTTTAAACCGGTAAAAGTGAGGCCCAGCGTGGCCCAGGCGGCCATGATCGGAAACCCGGTATCCATGCCCAGGGTTATTGAAATGGTCGAGCAATATAATCAGCTTAGCGAGAAACAAAAGATCTTTGTGGTTGAAGTAACGGAACAGGCGATTATGGATCATATGCTCCTGGCTAACCGTAACGGACACATTGCCTGCACCCAGGGCGGTGAAAGCCTGGCTGGATTGGTTAAGGCCCTGTCCCAGAAAAAGGTTTCCCGCAAAGAGAGGGCCGTCCTTAACGCCACAGCCCATTCTCTGAAATTTGCCGGTTTTCAGGAAATGTATTTCCAGGGCACTTTCCCGCCGGATTTTGGAGTTCGACCCAAAAAAGGGTTACAAAACGACCCCGTCTCTGCCGGATTGAATAAACGAGACCCGTTTTCCGACCCCAGGAAACTGATCACTCAAAAAGAATATAATGTTTTTATTGAAAAAACAGCATTAAAAATAATGGATTTATTGGGAATGTCTACCTAGGTATTAAGTTATTGTTGAGCGTTTGTCACCCTTGGAACTATCTCGGGCCAGGGGAACCTTCCCGACAGCCCAAATAAACCCAATAATAAAACCTTATTTATAAAATTAAATGAAATTTAAAATTGTTACCATTGGAAAGATTAAGGAAAGCTTTATTTCAGAAGGGATCCAGGAATATCACAGTCGGATAAACCGTTACACCCGATTGGATCTATTCCTGATCAAGGAAGAAAGGATGGCCAAGGGAGTCTCAGAAGCGCTGATATTACAAAAGGAAGGGAAAAGGATTTTAGAAAAGGTCCCTCACGATGGGTTGTGGGTGGCCCTGGAGCGCCAGGGGCAGGAAATGAGTTCCCGGGAACATTTTGATTTCCTGAATAACCAGGTCGAACTTGGTTGGAAAAAAATATATTATTTGATCGGTGGTCCTTTGGGGCTTTCGCCAGAAGTTTTAAATCATTCCGACAGGCAACTTTCCCTTTCCCGAATGACCCTGACCCATGAAATGAGCGCCCTTTTTCTTATGGAACAACTCTACCGATATCTGAACTATACAGCCGGAGAAAAATACCATAAATGAACGGTGCGCTGCATCCGGTATAAGGTACAAGGGGCAAGGACGGTAATGAATATCTTTTTACCCTTAGACCTTTAACCTTGTACCGTGTGCCGGACCTTACTTAGGCCGATTCCACACTGGCCACTTCCGGAATCTGTTGTTTAAGGAATTTTTCAATCCCCATTTTAAGGGTCATCTGAGACATCGGACAACCCCCACAGGCCCCGGTCAGACGAACCTTGACCTGTCCCGTGTCACTAACATCCACCAGTTCCACATCTCCCCCATCGGCTTGGAGTTGGGGTCTGATCTTGTTTAAAGCTTCTTGAATTTTTTCCTTGGTCATTGATTTTCTCCTAAATTTATATTTAACGAATTAATTCTCAATATAACCATTTTACCTTATTTTGTCAAAATCCACAATTAAAACCCTCAATCATAATTTTATTACCCCCTCCCCTGCTTTATTTTTAAAGTTCCCTGCACCAGGACTTTGGTGAGTCTTTCAACGAGGCTTGCATCGAGCTCAGTTAAGTCGTTTAAATCGAGTCGCTCAATCGGTTCGGTGCAGTCCGGCAGGACGGGATTCTATGGAAGGAAAATGTCTATGGTTGATGTTCTCTCTTTAATCCCGCTGAAGACGGAATATACTACCCACCCTGTCACGCTGTCGGCGTGACGGGCAATGCGCTCGCTGTTCATGTTCAAGGTATAACGGGGCCAAGCCGGTTTTTTGACTCTTCGTCATCTTTAACAACCAAATGAAATAATACTGAAATGGCTTCCCTTAATAAACGATTAATCAGCATAATTCCTGCACCATTTATCCTGATACCTTTAATGATTTTTTTTGTCTGTTGGCTTCCCTGTTTTTACGCTTGCCTTTATTTTCCTGCTATTTTATAATTTTTTTATTGGAAAAATCAGACAAACTGGAACAAAGGGGATAATCATAAACCAATCTTTTTCCCGATGTCATTAAATTAAATCACAGGTAAGCATTTGGAGTTTTTGATTCCGGGAAATGCAAGAGGAACTTGAAAAGATGAAACAGTTTCCTGGCTATACGGTTCTCGAACAAATCGATGAAACTTTGGAATCCAGCGTCTACAGGGCACGAAAAGAGAGAGAACCGGGGACGGTTATTATCAAGGCTCTGAAAACCAGGTTTCCCTCCCTTTCTGATGTGGCCCGGATCAAACACGAATACGAGCTTATCCGCAATCTCCCCATTGAGGGCATTGTCAGGACCCTTGATATCATCGACACCAAGGACAGTATTGCTCTTGTTCTGGAAGATTTCGGCGGAGTTTCTTTAAAAGAGTTTCTTAAGAAGTGCAGCCTGCCTATCGAACGGTTCCTTGATTTAGCCGTTCGGCTCTCGGAGATCCTGGGGAACATCCACCAGCATAACATCACCCACCGGGACATCAAACCCCGCAATATTCTCATCAACCCCGATGAAGATCTGGTTAAAATAACCGACTTCGGCATTGCAACGGAGATTAAGGAGATTTACGACCCCGGAATCATAGAAGGAACCTTGGCCTATATCTCGCCGGAGCAAACCGGGCGAATAAACTGTGCTGTTGATTACCGAACCGACCTCTACTCGCTAGGAGTCACCTTCTACGAGTTGATCACCGGAAAGGTACCTTTTATGTCCACAGACCCCATGGAACTCATCCATTGCCACATCGCCAAGTCACCTATTCCTCCGGAACAAGTCAATGCTCAAGTCCCCATCCAGATTTCCCGGGTAGTGATGAAACTTTTGTCCAAAGCACCGGAAGATCGCTATCAGAACAGTTTTGGTCTGATGACCGATTTGCGGTTTTGTCTCGAACAACTCCAAAATTCAGGACGTATTGAATCCTTTGATCTGGGTCTCTATGACCATTCCCAGCGTTTTATCATTCCCCAAATCCTGGTAGGCCGGGATAAGGAATTGAAGGTTTTGTACGATGCTTTTGACCGGGTGAGCCAGGGTGCCGTGGAGGTCACACTTGTGGCCGGGGAACCCGGGATCGGAAAATCAACCCTGGTGAACGAAATTCACAAGCCGATTGTGGAAAAGCGGGGGTATTATATTTCTGGAAAGTATGACCAGTTTAAGAAACATGTTCCTTACAGTGCCATCATCCAGGCCTTTCAGGGCCTGGTTCAGCAGCTTCTGGCTGAAAACGAAGAAAAGGTCCGGGATTGGAAGGAGAAGCTCCTGGTCGCTTTGGGGCCTAATGGAAAGATCATTACCGATGTCATTCCAGAGGTGAAACTCATCATAGGTAAGCAGACCGACATCCAGGAATTGGGCCCTGAGGAAACCCAGAATCGGTTTAATTTCGTTTTTAAAAACTTTATCCGGGTTTTCACCGAACGGGAACATCCCCTTGTTTTATTCCTGGATGATCTTCAGTGGGCCGATTCCGCCAGCCTCAACCTTATTCAAAACATCGTCACCGACCGGGATCTTCAATTCCTTTTCCTTATCGGAGCCTATCGGGCAAATGAGGTGGCAGCACATCATCCACTGATGCTGGTCATCGATATGATCCATAAGACGGATTTAACCATCACGACTATCAACCTGGGAGCCATCGGCATAGAAGATCTCAACCGGTTCGTTTCCCATTTACTCCGATGTGCGCCAAACACGTCCCTTCCCCTCGCCAAAACCGTTCATGGCAAAACCAATGGGAATCCTTTTTTCTTCACCCAGTTTCTGAAAACGCTTTATGGAGAAGGCTATATTTCCCACGATCCCGCCAAGGGGTGGATCTGGGATTTACCAAGGACTCAAGAACTCCAGGTGACCGAAAATGTCGTTCAGTTTCTGGCCGAAAGAATCAGTCATCTTTCTTCAGAGGCCTTAACCCTCATTGAGATCTGTGCCGCTATTGGAAACCGGTTCAACGCCGAAATTCTGTCGATCCTGACCTCCCGGCCCATCGACGGGGTCCTGACCCTATTGGACAGCCTCTTAAAGGAAGGTCTGATCGATCTCAGAGAGGATTGCTATCGTTTCCACCATGATCGAATACAGGAAGCGGCCTATTCGCTGCTTTCCCGGGAACAACGGGAAGAGATTCATTTTCAGATCGGAAATCTGGAACTGACTCGATCCACCCCGGCAGAACTCTTACTCCGGATTTTTTATATCGTTGACCAGTTGAATCAGGGACGTCGTCTCATTCCTACGCAGACCGAACGGAACCGGCTGGCGGATCTCAATCTGAAGGCAGGCATCAAGGCCAAGGAATCCAACGCCTACGAAGCGGGGGTGAATTATCTGTCCTCCGGTCTGGAGTTACTGGACGAAAGAGTCTGGGAAACAGATTATAACCTGACCTACAACCTCCACACCGAACTGATGGAATGCCAGTACCTCAACCGGAATTTCAATGAATCCGAAAGCCTTTTTAAGATCATTATCGCCAAGGCGACTACCCTTACGGATAAAGCCAGGGCTTACAATGCGATGATCATCCAGTATACCAATATGGGTTCTTCCCGGGAGGCCATCGATCTCGGGCTCAAGGCTTTGAAGGAATTCGGGACTTATCTATCCCCCAAGGTCGGCCGAGTCAGGGTTTTTCTGGAACTGATCAGGGTCAAACGCCTTTTAAAAAAAATCACGCTTGAAAAAATTATCGATCTGCCCCGCATGGAGGATCCGAACTTTCTCGCCATCCATCAGCTTATGTTGAATATTAGAACTCCGGCCTATTACCTCAACCCGAACCTCTACTCCCTTTTGGCACTCAAGGGGTTGCAAGAATGTATCCGATACGGCCATCCGCCCCACTCAGCCTTGTATTTCATTTCCTTGGCCACCATCATTGAAACCGTTTTAGGGGATTATGAACTGGCCTTTCGCCTCGGGGAGATGGCCCTCCAGCTCAATGAGAAGCTTGATAACCGAAAAATAGCGGGCAGGGTCCACCACATCTTTGCCTTTTTCATCCTACACTGGAAAAAACATGTCAAACATGAGCTCGAACTTTTTTCCAAGGTTTATGAGCTGTCTTTAAATAGCGGGGATTTTATCTATGCCGGACATAGTGTCACTGCCGCAGCAGAAGTCCGACTCCGGATCAGTCCAAGACTGGATGATGTTCTGGAAGAACTCGAAAAATATCAGAACTTCATGCATCTTTTGAAAGATCCCTTGATTACCGCTCGGTACCGGCAAATACTCCAGGATATTTATATCTTGAAAGGGTATCCTTTGGAAAAGTCTGTTCTTGCCGGGGAGGGAACCGATCTTTTCGCCTCTATTGATCGAATGAAAAAGCAAGGCAACCTTTTCGGATTGTGTTTAGCCCTGTCCGCTCAAGCCTACATGCTCCTGGGGACCGGGAAATACGAGGAAGCCCTCCAGATAGCCGCCGAGCTGGATAACTATATTCATGCGCCCATGGGGAGCCTTCTGACCGCCGATTTCTATTTCAATTATTCCTTAATCTTAACGGCCTTATTGAAACAAGGGGAAACCAGGCGAAAAAGAAAATTCAAGGCCCTCATCAGCCGCAACCAGCACAAGATGGCCAAATGGGCCGCCCTGTGTCCCGAAAATTTCAAACATAAGTATGAGTTGATCGAGGCTGAGGTGGCCGGTATCGAGGGCCGCTTCCAGGAAGCCATAACTCTTTATCATAGGGCTATTGAAGGGGCCAGGCAGAACGAATATCTTCAGGAAGAGGCCGTTGCCTGGGAACAGGCAGGAATCTTTTATCGTGACGCCGGCTTAGAGGAAGAAGCCCGGGTCTTCATAACCAAGGCCTATCAATGCTATATCCGTTGGGGGGCAAAAACCAAAATCAAAGTCCTGGAAGATAGATATCCGTCTTTTTTTATCAAAGAGCCGGGGTCCCCTTTGCCTGACTTTTTCGAAGCAACCACTACGACGGGAACGACCTCGACCCTTCTGGATCTTTCCACGGTCATGCAGACCTCCCAGGCCATCTCCAGCGAGATCGTGCTGGACCGGCTCCTGCAGAAAATCATGAAAATGGCAGTGGTCAATGCTGGGGCTCAACGGGGTTTTCTCATCCTCGAGACGGATGGTAAGCTGACCATCGAAGCCGCCGAGGATGTGGAAGACCAAGACATCCGGGTCAGGCAATCGATTCCTCTGGAAACGTCCGACGACCTTTCAAAGTCCATCGTCAATTATGTCATGCGAAGCGGTGAAAACGTCATCCTTGGGAATGCCGCCCAGAAAGGGGCCTTCTTGAACGACCCCTACATCAGACGGAACCGTTGCAAATCCATTCTTTGCGCCCCCATCATGCATCAGGGCCGGATCACCGGGATCCTATACATGGAAAACAACCTGACGGCCGATGCCTTTACAGCGGAACGTCTGGAACTCCTAAGCATCATTTCCGCCCAGGCTGCTATTTCCCTTGAAAACGCCAAGCTCTTTGAACTGGCCACGACCGACGGCCTGACCAAGCTCTATGTTCACCGTTATTTTCAACTCCTCCTTGACCAGGAGATTCACCGGTCCCGGCGGCACAACCAGCCCTTTTCCCTGGTCATGATGGATATCGACAACTTCAAGGCCTTTAATGACACCTACGGCCATCCACTTGGTAACGAAATCCTTAGGAATGTGGCCAGGACCATCAAAAAAATCTCCCGGACCGTGGACATTGCCGCCCGTTATGGAGGTGAAGAATTCGTCCTTATTCTGCCTGAAACGGATCAATTGGGTGCCTTGGTAGCGGCGGAAAAAATTCGGAGATCGGTGGCGGAAATGACGATTCCCCATGAAAGGGAAAAGCTACAGGTGACCATCAGCCTGGGCGTTGCCACCTTTCTCACCCATGCCGCCGACAAAGATACCCTCATTAAATCGGCCGACGAGGCCCTTTACGTGGCCAAACGAAAAGGGAAAAATTGTGTCTCTTTGGGAGAAAAGCAGGATATTGCCTGATCGGCATCAATAACTGAACAAACCGCCTCTTTTATCGTTTATTGAAATCCACAAAATAGGTTGTCTATAAGGATTTAAGCCATACTTATTAGGCATCAAGTTATTGTAATCATACGCCCTAATCAATAACGCTTTTAAATTTCAATAAATTGAGGCGCAAAAAAACCTCTATATTCCAAAAAATGAAAGATAAGCAGAAAACCCAAAACCAGTATGAATAAAAGGAATAGAACAAAAATGAACCCGACGAACCAGACCCAGCGATTCACCCCGCCGAGCTCAGTCAGGAAAAGGATAATGGGGGTGGCCCCCTGACGGGATTTGTATTCCAGGATTTTTTTCCTGGCATGTAAATAATAAAGGTAGTTGCCGACGATTCCCCAACCGATCATGGTCAGTGGGAAGGCCACCGGGGTAAAGGCGATGAAAAAGGCCAGTAAGGCCCAGAGATACATTTTTCGGTAGAGCATCCATATAAATCCCAGAAAGAAAGCCGACCAGCTCCAGCTAATCGCAAAATTGTACGTGTCCCTGCCTGAAAAATTCCGGAATTTGCGCAGATAGTGATCGGCATTCTTTCCGATAAAGGTCCTGAATTCCACCTCGGAAACCGGATCAACATTGGAAATAAAACCGGAAGGGCCGGTTTTGCCTCCGCAAAGGGGACAAAACACGTTAACCTGATCTATTGCCTTGCCGCAGTGGGGACACAAGGGCATAATTTTTCCTTTTGCGGGAATGATAAAAAACCCAAATTAATTTCTCATGAAAGAGGATTATACTTTTTAAGGTTTCGCTTTTCAATCTTTTATATTTTCCATTTGGTTGAAAACGACGACCTCCCCAATTCTTTTTAAAAAAGAGGGTTGATTTCTTTCCGGTATTTGTGCTTAATATGAGAAAAAAATCAAATCGTTCGCCGGAGGAAACCATGATCATCAAACAGCTTTACGTGGGGTCTTGGGATGTATTTTGTTATCTGATCGGATGTGAAAAAACAAGGGAGGCCATGGTCATCGATCCGGGTGGGGATGTGGATCTTATTGTTGCCAAAGCAAAAGAAGAAAATCTTAATATAACATACATATTCAATACCCATCACCACGGGGATCATACCTACGGGAACGCCGCCTTGAAAAAATTGACCGGAGCCAAAATCGTCATACATGCCCTGGAAGAGGGTTTTCTTAAAGGAGATTTAAAAGCGGACATTCGGTTAAAAGATGAAAAAACGTTCCAGGTGGGTGAGATTATCTTTCAGATTTTCCATACGCCCGGTCACTCCCCGGGCGGGCTTTGCCTCTACGCCGAAGGCCAGTTGTTTACAGGGGATACGCTCTTTGTAGGCGACAGCGGCCGAACGGACTTGGCCGGCGGACATCGCCCCACTCTGGGCGCCTCTATAAGAAAATTGATGGAGCTTCCGGACGACACCGTGGTCTGGCCCGGTCATGATTACGGTCCGACCCCCAGTTCAACCATCGGCCATGAAAAAAGGACCAATGTTAATGCCAAAGAATACGGGTATTATGTGAAGGACTGAGCATTTCCCCGCATTATTCTACTTTATGGAAACAACCTTTTCCTCAAAGTTCCGATAGACCCTTGAAACTTGCGAGGCACTAAAACGCATTAACAATCAGTAAAATACCTGAGGAGTAAAATTTTCCTCCTTTTCCCCTGACCTGCCCTAAAGGCCAAGGGCTGATGCGGATTATCAGTATTATTGAAGACCAGGAACCTCTCGTGAGCCTCAAGGTCGAACGAGTGATTAACAAGATTTTAGGGCACCTGGGCTTATGGCAAACTGCCCAGAGACCCCCACCCAAACCTAAATCCCTCGAAATTCAGATAGACTACTCGGATTCCCAGCTTCCTTTCTATGAGGAAGCCTTTATGCAGGATTTAAGGGTTTCTGCCGATAAATCGACTCCTTGAGAGAAGGAAGATCGGGAGTTAAAGGGAGTATTGCTTTCTATTTTTTAAACCCGGCCTTCCAAAGTCCCTTTTTCACCAGAAGACCCCCTCGGCCTCCTTGTCTTTGTTGGCCCTTTTTTTCTCCTTGCCTTGCTCTTTTTCTTATTTTATACTCTTCCCATCAAAAGAAAAGTCTTATCAAAGATTTTATTTCTAACGGTTACCTGTGCTTCCTTAACTCGTTGTATGACCAGTCGCATTCTTGAATTCCAATGGTTTTCTATAGATGATCTTTTTTAGCATAATGCGTTACATTGGAAAAGAAAATATTTTCTTCTAAAGTTCAAAAATAAGGTTGGACTGCTTCGTCTATGCAGTGGAAGGGGAATTCAGGCAGGCTTGATAAGCCTCCTCCACCCGGACAATATAATCCCGGGTCTCGTTAGGCAAGGAGAGAACTTTGAAAAACATCCTCTTTTGTCCAATTCCCGCGTCAGGCTCGAATTTTAATCCTCGAAATACGTTATGTATTCCTGTGTTTAAAATTCTCGCCTTCCTTGACCTTGAACAAAATTGAAAATTTTTCAAAGCTCTCGAGGAGGCAGGGTTTTTCCCTGAGTATTCCTATGCCCCGGTTGTAGTCCGCCAAGGCCGGCTCCTGATGGCCCTGGTACCGATCCAGAAGCCTCTTAAATATCAGATGCCGGCCATGATATTTTGGGCCGGGTCAAGGGGAAGTTAGACCGGTATTTGAAAGAAAGAATGGAGGAACACTTATCTCAGGATGAAGTAGATTTCTAAGTAATGCGCCCTCTGTCACGGGTCATTTATAATCGGACAGAGGGCGTTTCTCTCCGGAATAATTGGTTGTGCTCTTATCTTTCACTGGACCTGGAAATCAAAACAATACCGATCCAGAAGATTAAAAGTGGGGCCAATTGCCTTTGAACATAATTTGTGCGTGCCTGTCGGTGCAGTAGACGGGACTTCAAGATATACCCCATTATTATTATTTGCATATTGGGTTTCGCCTACGGCAAGGGTGACCAGAATGTTAAACAGCTGGTACCAGTTTCCATCCGGAGTTTTTATTTCCGAAAACATATAAAATGAATAGCTCGAACTCGTATTGTTGGTTATCGCGGCGTAAAAAGGGCCGAGGCTGCCACCCCGTGAAACATTGGTGACCGAAGGGGGGGTGAAGGAGTGGGTGACAGAGCTATTAATCAGCCAGTTAAGCATGTATTTGGTAAGGGGCCAGTCGGAGCCCTTATCATCCATGACATCTTCCCTTGAAATAGTTACTCCGTCCCTGTCGGAATCCTCTTCAATTTCAGGATGAGGTCCGGAAAGAACTACCCTGCCATAACCATAGTTGAGGGCAATAATGGCAGGTTGTCCATTATAACTATAGGTCGCCAATACCTCAATGTTTGAACCCGTATCCGCCGTGAAATACGGACCGCCATAATAAAGGATGTCTTCCGTATAAGGTGTTTGTTTATAACCGGTCAGGACGGTATTGTCGGTGGCAAAATTCAAGGTGGTCATATTATACCCCTCACCATTCCAGTCAGCGATGGCATTCATCGGCCCTGTCCCTGTCCCGGCGAAAAGGTCAAGGTCGTATCCGGTCAACTCCCCATAGTAATTATAGTCTACATTATCATCGTAGCTGACCCCTTCCCAGATTGTTTTATCCGAGGCAAAAAATGCACCGGCACAAATCCCGAAATACCCCCCGCCTTTATTGACGAAACTGCGTATCCTCTCTTTCCCTGACTTGTTTATCCAGTAATTATACCATTTGGCAAATCCACCGGGCATTAAGATAACCTTATATAAACCGGAAAAGTCCTGTGTTGATTGATTTAAATCATAGTAGGTTATCTCTTCATAGGTAAAACCCATATAGGTCAGCATGTTTTTGATTGCAGTTACGCCGTCCTGCCAGGCGCCGGAAGTCTTCGTTAATACCCCATTCAAAACCAGATAGGGTGCTATCGAATCATTATAAATCGCAATATCTGCTCCGTTAAGTGCGCAGGCTGCTTTGGGAAAAGAATTGAAACAGAAGAAAAAAGTTATGGTTATGATAAAGACCGTTATTACGGTATACGATGCTTCTTTTTGGTTTTTCTTTTTCATGGGGTCACCTCATACGGTCCCGTTAACATTAAAATAAATCCAACTTGTTTTGGTGGTCGTTAAGGTTCTTCTTCCACACCTTCAGCCCTTTGTAATTTCTGAGCATTTTCTTTAGTAGTCGGTAAGATTATAAGTTGGAAAAAAGCCAGGGTCAAGGGAATAAACAGGGAATAAACATTCAACTCCGGTAACAGTTCTCTTCTCTAAAGGGAAATTGGGGGACGAGTTGGGGGACGTCCATGAAATAACGACTTGACCAGGATGTCTTTCAAGTGATGACTTTGCCTTGTGCCTCGTTAAGCCCGAGCATGAATAAAGGAAAATCAGGATCACCTCATCCCCTGTGTCATACAACCGGATGAAAATGCCAAATCCAACCGGAATTGGGCGAGATTGATTCAGAAAATATATGAAGTGGACCCCCTGACCTGCCCCAAATGCCAAAGGCTGATGTGTATTATCAGTATTATAGAAGACCAGGAAGTGATTGACAAGATCTTAGGTCACTTGGGTTTATGGAAAAACAATCAGAGACCCCCACCCAAACCCAAATCTCTCAAACTTTAGATAGACTTCTTCGGACTCCCAGCTTCCTTTCAATAAGGAAGCCTTTATACAGGATTTAAGGATTTCTGCCGATAAATCGAATCCTTGAGAGGAAGGAAGATCGGGAGTTAAAGGGAGTATTGCTTTTTATTTTTTAACCCGGCCTTCCAAATTCCCTTTTTCACCAGAAGATCCCCTTTGTCCCATTGCCTTTGGCCCTATTTTTCTCCTTGCCTTGCTCTTTTTCTTATTTTAACCTCTTCCCATCAAAAAAAAGTCTTATCAAGTTTTCTCTCCCCTTCCCCTTACCTAAAATTCAAAGGCGGGGAATTTCGAAACCCTTCTTGACTTTAAAATTGAATCCGCCCATAATAAGGGTAACCCATAATATGGTGGGATGAGAATAGGCGACGAAAGGGAATTTTTTATGCCAAATATTACATTCAGTCTCGATGAAGAGACCATCAGGAAAGTCCGGAAAATTGCTTTGGAAAAAGATACTACCTTAACCGCCTTGGTAAGGGATTTTTTATCTTCGGTGGCAAAACGGGATGAACAGAAAAAGAAAACGGCCCTAAAGAAATTCAAGGCATCATTTAAAACTTTAAGCAGAGACATGGGGTCCCGAAAATGGACACGGGAATCTTTATATGAAAGATAGGGTTTTTCTGGATACTAATATTTTAGTCTATGCTTATGATCGTCATGATCCACGGAAGCAAGGGGTAGCCCAATCTCTCCTTATTGACGTGGTGGAAAATGAATCAGCGGCTTTATCGGTTCAAGTTTTAGGTGAGTTTTTCAGCGTTGTTACCCGCCAAATTAAACATCCTATGACTCCTGATGAGGCCAAAGAAGCAATCGAATTATTCAGTAACCTCCTCATTCAGGAGATTGATCTGGCCATGGTTGAACGTGCCATTGATACCCATAAATTGTACCGGATATCATATTGGGATGCATTAATCGTTTCCGCTGCAGAAAGAGCGAGGTGCAAACGAATCCTTTCAGAAGACTTGAACGATGGTCAATTCTATCATAGTATTGCTATTTCCAACCCTTTTAAATAACTGACCTTTTGCACTTTTCAACCACATAAAAGTTTAAGATAAGTAAAGATCTCCGTATGGCTTATTTCACCCCCCCCTCACATAAACCATATGCATCTGTTTGTTGATCCAGTGAATACTAAACAGTAAACCTCCAACCCGGTTTCGACTGTCAGGCCTTAACCGATCTTCCCCAGCAGTGCAGGGCAAGGTGTCGAATTTCTGTTAACATTCCCGGATCTTCCCAGATGCATGCCCGATGGCGAAACAACGGATGAGGCGATTGCCGAGGCAAAAGATGCTTTTAAATGTTAGATGGAGGCGCAGAAGGAATGGGGGCGGGAATATACCCAGCCGAAGGCATCGGGGACATTAGGTAAATTTGCTCAACGACTTCCTAAATCGCTCCACGCCAAGCTGGTGAGGAGGGCAAAGCAGGAGGGAGTCAGCCTCAATACCCTTGTGCTTACTTCATTAGCGGAGGGTATTGAAAAGCGGGAAGGTGCTCAGGGAGGAAAGGGATACACCCGCTTGAGTTATAAGTCGACCTCCCGGCCTGCCTGTTTATTGACAGCACAAATAGGGTCTCCGGGTTTCCAGGTGCCGCTTCGCATTGGGATAAAACAGGCATTACACGATTTGCAGGGGACGATTTCATCGGCCCTTCCCTCTCGAACCTTTTTCGGCCAATACGGATCGGCAACCAACTGCCGGGCGATGCCGATAAGGTCGGCCCTCCCTTCGTTCAAAATCGATTCGGCCACTTCAGGTAGATTAATGCGTCCCACAGCCATGACGGGGACAGAGACACGTTTCTTTATCGCCTCAGCCAAATTGACAAAGGTACCCATTTTGGCCCGCTTGGTTGGTGAAGCATTCCGGCCCATCGGAAGGCCAATAGAAACGTCGAAAACATTCCCCCCGGCCTTTTCCAGTTCGAAAGCAAAGATTTGACTCTCTTTGATAGTAATACCGCCGGATCTTTTCTCTTCCGCACCGATTCGATAGAATATTGGGAAATCTTTTCCAACATGCTTTCTTATGGATTCGACTATCTCGAGGCTGAAACGCATTCGTCCGTAAAGGTCCCCGCCATATTCATCCGTTCGCTGGTTATCCGCCCCTGAAAAAAATTGGCAGGGCAGATATCCATGGGCACCATGGACTTCGACAAAATCAAACCCCGCATCTTTGGCTTTCGCCGAAGCCGTCCCAAACTTATTAATAATGGACTGGATTTCATCTTGCGTCAGTTCCCGCCTGTCATCCACCGCCGAAGGGGCCACCAGTTCTGCGCCGGGAACGATTTGTGCACCGTTTCCCGCGGGTAAATGGTTCCCGTGCCAGAGTTGGATACCTACCTTCGCTCCGGAATCCCGGATTTCTTCGGTAATGGACTGCATACTGACTACAAATTGGCGCACCCCATCCGGACGGCCCCAAGCCTGGTCGTCGTTTAATAGATCCACCGAAGTCGCACACATGATGATTGCCCCGACGCCCCCCTTAGCCCGTTCCAGATAAAAGGCTCGGGCTCGGCGGTTTTTTAACCCCAACATCAACTGCATGGGTGGCATAATAATTCGGTTGTTTAAGGTCATTCCATTGATGGTTATGGGCTCAAATAACTTCACAGACAGTCTCCTTTTTATTCCTTGGTTTCTTTTTCACCGATCCGCAGAAGGAACCCTTTCTGACGATTTCGATCCCACTGGGAACAAAAAACCGGTTTTCCCCCTGCAATCCGTTTCATACATAAGGAACACGTGGGTTCACAGGGAGTCGTCGGTTCCGTAAGGATTTGCTGTGCCTTTTTTGGCCAGAGCGGATCCGCCAGCAGCACTCTGGCCAAGCCGATCAAGTCGGCCTGTTTTTCTTCGATAATACGGTTGGCCAATTCGGGAGTATTAATCCTCCCGGCGGTAATGATGGGGATATGAGAAACCGCCTCTTTAATCCCCTTGGCAAAACGGACCATATAGCCTTCTTTCTTTTCCTCCTCTATATATTCCGGCAGGAAAAACGAGTCATAAGTGCCGGCCATGACCGAGAGATAAGCCAGACCCCTTTGTTCCAATTCTCTGGCAAACAGGGTCGTCTCTTCCAAATGCAAGCCATCCGGCTGCCACTCGTCGGCCAGAAAACGGTAGCCAACCGGGAAATCCGGCCCGACGGCTTTTAAAACCTCCGCGACTACCCTCAGGGGAAAACGCATCCGGTTTTCCAGAGAACCGCCATAAGTATCGGTCCTTTTATTGGTCCGGGGAGAAAGGAACTGGACTAACAGATAACCAGTTCCGCCGTGAAGCTCCACCCCGTCAAACCCGGCCTCCTTCACCCGGCTGGCCGATATTGCAAAGTCCCTGATGACCCGTTCGATATCCTCTTCGGTCATCTCCCGGGAAACGGCGCCATACGTTTCGAAGGAGGAAGGAGCTATTTTTTCGGGACGATAAGCATAGCGTCCGGCATGGTTGATCTGGAGAATAGCCAAGGCCCCTTGCTGATGAATGGTTTTCGCCAGTCCGGACAGGCCGAAGAGAAACCGTTCCTCATCGATGCGCAAGGTAAAGGGGGACCCCGTGCCGAACGGATCAATGCCCACATTTTCCACAACGACCATAGAGACTCCGGAAGCGGCCATTTCCCGATAATGATCGAGAATTAAAGAACTGACCGACCCGTCCGGATTGGCATAACCCAGGAACAGGGGAGCCATGGTAATCCGGTTTTTTAAAGCCAGTTTTTTTATTTGGATCGGGGAAAACAGGGAGGGGAAATTATTACTCATTGGATTCTTCTTTCTGGCCACTTAATAAAAATTACTAAAACCCGTTCTTCTTTGTTCTTACGGCGTTCGGCAAAAACAATTTTTCTATTTTGGGGCTCCTCCCATAAACAGGCATTAAAGTTCAGTAAAGGAATGAAGGTCAAAAATTAGAACAAGCCTTATTAAAACATTGAGTATTTATTTTGAGCGGTTCGGTGATTAAAGGGCGTCACCGGTCCTAAGATAATGGGCCAGGATCCGCTCGCTTTGGGTGTAAGGGTCCGTTTTTTTCTGAACCAATTCACGGATGAATTCATCCCATTGTCCCGTCCGGGTCAAATGTTCCATAACCGATTGAACGACGTCTTGTTTAACCAGGTCAAAGAGTTCCATGCGGGCACGATCTTGTTGAAACCGATCAAAACAAGCAGTATCTTTTTGTAAAAGAAAAGTCCGATGTTCTTCGATCCCGGTCATTAATTCATCAATCCCTTCGTTTTTAACTGCTTCGGTCGCGAAGATGGTCGGTTTCCAACCTCCTTTGAATTTGCGGTCCTTATCCATCTCGATCATCATCTGAAGTTCCTGCCGGGTCTTCTGCGTCCCTTCCCGTTCACATTTATTGATGACAAAAACATCCCCTGCCTCCAGGATGCCGGCCTTAATGGCCTGAATATCATCCCCCATACCCGGAATAAGGACAATCAGAGTGGTATGGGCGGCCCGGACGATCTCGATCTCGTCCTGTCCGACCCCGACCGTTTCAACTAAAATATAATCTTTCCCCATGGCATCGAGGACCGCGATGGCCCCGCGGGTCGAAGGCGTGAGCCCGCCGAAATGCCCCCGGGTTGCCAGACTGCGGATAAAGACCCCCTCATCGGTGCTGTGCCTTTGCATGCGAATGCGATCTCCCAGGATCGCTCCGCCGCTGAATGGGCTGGTAGGATCCACGGCCAGAACCCCGACTGTTTTCCCCTGCGTGCGTAAATATTGAATCATTCGGTCCACCAGGGTGCTTTTGCCAACTCCCGGGGATCCGGTAATCCCGACGATATAGGCTCGGCCTGTCTGCGGATAGAGTTCTTTCAGGATTTCCCTGGCCTCCGGTAAGCCATCGTCGATATCTCGTATTATTCGGGCCACGGCCCGAAGATCTCCGGCAATAATTTTTTGAGTCCTATCCATCGCAGATAAAGAATATCCTTTCCATAGAACCAGTTGTTTTTTTTAGGCTTCTTCTGAAAGATGAAAATATCTACCGTTTAATCCAGTTTATTCAGACCAATCAATTACAGTCCTAAAGCCAATCCTTCAAATCTTTGAGTCCTTGGTCCCTTGGAATCTGGTTTTCCATGCTACCCCATTCTTCATTTTTTTCAACAGGTATTTTTTTGCATCTTTTTTTTAAATTTGATATTAAAAATTTATATATTTAAACAAGCGGGAATAGGAGAGAAAGATATGGGAAATTCAAATGATGATTCTGAAAAAGGATGGTTGTCTGATGTCAAGGAACTTCAGCTTCGCAAATCCCTGGCTACTCAGATGGGAGGGCCGGAAAATCTGGCCCGGCATCACACCGCCGGTCGATTGAGTGTTCGGGAACGAATCGACAAACTGTTGGACCAAGACAGTTTCCATGAAACCGGGGCCATCACCGGGGTTCCAACATACGAAGGTGATCGTCTTGTCAAACTATTTCCTTCAAATTTCGTCATGGGCACTGGTAGGATTGACCATCGCCGGGTAGTTGTGGGTGGCGATGATTTCACTATCCGCGGAGGGGCTGCCGATGCGGCTATTGGACGAAAGGCCCCTTATGCGGAACGGATGGCCCTTGAACTTCGTATGCCTATGATTCGTCTGGTGGATGGAACCGGCGGTGGTGGAAGTGTTAAATCTCTTGAAACGATGGATAGAACCTATGTGCCGGCTAATCCGGCCATGGAAATAATGCAGGAACTCCTGTCCACCGTCCCTGTGGTTAGTGCGGCCCTGGGATCGGTAGCCGGGCTGGGCGCTGCCCGGGTGGTTTTTTCTCATTTCTCGGTCATGCCTAAAAAAACAGCCCAGCTTTTTGTAGCCGGTCCCCCGGTTGTTGAGCCGGCTCTGGGCCGTAAGGTGAGCAAGGAAGAACTCGGCGGCTCCGATGTCCATACCGGTGGATTCGGCGCAGTGGATAACGACGCCGCCTCCGAAGAAGAGGCCTTTGAACAGATTCGCCGTTTTCTCTCCTTTATGCCCAATTCGGTCTACGAGCTTCCCCCGTTCAAGGAAGCCGTCGATCCGGGTAACCGGCGCGAGGAAGAGCTGTTATGTATTATTCCCAAGAATAAACGTCTCCCCTACCCTGTCCGCCGTATCCTGGATCTGGTCCTGGATAAAAATTCTTTTTTTGAGATCGGGAAAAAACACGGCCGTTCGGTGGTGACCGGCCTGGCCCGTCTTTCCGGGCGACCGGTCGGAGTCATGGCCAGCGACCCGAAATTTTTCGCCGGGGCCATCACCGCCCAGGCAGCCGACAAGATGGTTCGCTTCATCGATATGTGCGACACCTTTCACCTGCCAATGGTCAGTTTTGTGGACATTCCAGGCTTTATGATCGGCATCGAAGCTGAAAAACAAGGCACCATCCGCTTCGGTGCCCGTTTTATATTTGCCGTCTATCAGGCCACGATCCCCTGGTGTTCCATCATCTTGAGAAAAGTCTTCGGTGTGGCCGGAGCGGCCCATGGCAACCACTCCCGACTCAATTTACGTTATGCCTGGCCTTCTGGAGAATGGGGTTCGCTTCCGATCGAAGGGGGGGTTCAAGCGGCCTATCGACGCCAGATTGAAGCGGCCGAAGACCCTCAAGCTTTAAGAAAAGAAATAGAAGGCCGTTTATCCAAAGTGATTTCCCCGTTTCGTACGGCCGAGATTTTTGGAGTTGAGGAAATCATCGATCCCCGAGATACCAGACCGTTACTCTGTGAATGGGTTGAGACCGCCTATCGATTGCTCCCCAGCGAACTGGGTCCAAAAAAACGAGGCATGCGGCCTTAGAAAACACCCGTTTTGAAGCTATGACGAAAAGTTGATCCTGTTCAATCGAACCGGATCAACTTTTTTGTGTTATGCTCCTGGTTATCAATGTAATTGTATTTGTGACGGAATTCTTCGGTGAATTGGGGATTCGCCTTGCGCGCGGGGGCCTGCTCGTCGAACGGATAGCCGTCCAGCTTGGGTTCGATCTTGGACAAATCCAGACCGAATTTTTTCAGAATGGTCGGAGCGATATCCTCGCGGGTACCCTCGCTCCGGGCGGTACTCGGGTCGTTAGTGCCGGTGAAAACAAAAGGCGCGTATAGGTGGGTCTTTTTGCCTTTGACAAAACCGTGATCGACGATGATATAAACCAGGGTTTTTTCGTAGAGCCCCAGTGCCTTCAGTTTATTGATCACCATGCCCGAAAATTTATCATCCGATTTCAATCCGTCTATATATTCCTGTGAGTCTTCACCAAACAGGTGTCCGTAGTGATCGGGTTGGGCGAGGTGGATGAAAAAAAAGAATCGGTGCTCCTTCCGCTTTTCCAGTTCGGCAATAGCTCGCGCGGTCACGTTTTCATTTTCTCCCAACCCGTTGACCCACACATCGAAATGCTTGCTGGCCTGATACCACGGCTTGCCGGGGATCTCCACAATCCGCCGGCCGTCTTTTTCAACGATCCGGCCTCCTTCCCGGTAAAGCGCCGTTTCAGGATTGATCTTGGCATAGGGGTTCTTCTTCTTCGCTTCTTCCAGCCATTTCAAAACAAGCTTCGTCCACTCCTCGAAAGTCCCCTAATAGGGAGCGTTGTTATCGACATGACCCTTTTTGCCGATGACCGCAATCGTGTCGATATGATCCGGGCCGAAGAATTTTTCCAACCGCTCGAACACCGTATATCCTTCCAGGATCGGCTCGTAACGGCCGTTGTTATAAACCCCCGTCTTTTCCGGAACGTAACCGGTCAGCAGTTGCGTCCAACCGGCCTTGGTGTCTGTAGCGCCGGTGACGACATCGATATCCAATAGTTTTCCTTCCTTAATCAAGGCTGACAGGTTGGGTAGTTCCCCTTTTTTCAAGAGTTCCTTGGTTCGGTTGCGTTCAGCCCCGTCCCAGCCGATAACGACGATGTTCTTGACTTCTTTTTGTACGGTCCGGGCCTGGGCGGGAAAAATAAGCAGCAGGGCCAACAGACTCGGCAATATTGACTTGACGATATTTTTACCCAATGAAGGGGTCCCTTTTTCGAAATATCCTTGGGGAGGTTCTTATTTTTCCTTCCAGACCGGTTTTCTTTTGTCCAAAAAGGCCTTCAGCCCTTCTTCGGCATCCTGGGTCTGCATCAAATCCTGCAGATAAATCTTTTCGATCGCTTTCAAGCCCTGGTCCTGGTTGTCCATCAATCCGGCCTGGAAGGCTTTTTTGGTTAAAGCCAATACCAGGCCGCTCATGGGAAGAAACTTCCCGCAGAACTTCTCAAATTCCTCTTCCAGGGTCTCATTCGGGACCACCTTATTGACCAGCCCTAAAGATAAGGCCTCCTGGGCACTGATGATTTCTCCGGACAAAATCAATTCCAAGGCCTTTTTCCGGCTTGTGATCCGGGGAAAAATCAAAGCGGCTATGGGGGGAAAAACCCCTACCTGGATCTCCGGCTGTCCGAATTTGGCCTTTTCCGAAGCCAGAACCAGATCGCAGTACAGGGCCAGCTCACAACCGCCTCCCAATGCCGCACCCTGCACCGAGGCGACGGATACGGCCGGCAGGGCATCCATACGCCTAAAGATCCCGTGAAAGACCTCAATCATCTCTTCCACCTGATCCCCGAGATGTTCCCCGACATCCACTCCGGCGGAAAAAGCCTTACCTTTGGCCTTGAAAAGAAGAAGTTTGACCTTTTCTTCCTTCAAGGAATCCAGGGCCAGATTGATCTCCTTCATCATGGCGATATTGAGCACATTGAGGGGTTCCCGGTTCAGGATAATCGTGGCTATTCCGTCATTCAATTCTGTCTGTATGTGTTGGAAACTCATTGTTTTCCCTCCTGACGTGTTGCGAGCTACGAGTTAAAAGTTATGGGTTTCTGGTTGGCCCTTAACTTCTTCGAAGGGGAACCCGCAACTCGCAACTCGCAACCTTTATTTATTCTTCAACCATAAAAAGGCCTCTATAAAAGGATCAATCCCTCCGTCCAGCACATCATCCACGTTCCCGATATCCAATTGGCTTCGATGATCTTTCACCAACCGGTACGGGGCCAGGGTATAGGAACGGATCTGGCTTCCCCAGGCGATATCGGCCTGGCCCTCGTGGATCTCCTTTTTCTTTTCTTCTTTCTTTTCCAGTTCCAATTCATAGAGCCTTGATTTCAAGACCTTGAAGGCCATGTCTTTGTTTCGGTGTTGTGATTTTTCATTTTGACATTGCACGACTATGCCGGTCGGCAGATGGGTTAAACGGATAGCCGAACTGGTCTTATTGACGTGTTGACCGCCGGCCCCGCTGGCCCGGAAGGTGTCTACACGGACATCCGCTTCATTGATTTCAATCTGGATGTCGTCTTCCACTTCAGGATAGACAAAAACAGAAGCAAAAGAGGTATGACGCCGCCCCCCGGCATCAAAGGGAGAAATGCGGACCAATCGATGAATCCCGGTTTCCGAACGCAAATAGCCGTAAGCAAATTTCCCCTCAATGGTAAAGGTAACACTTTTGATCCCGGCTTCGTCGCCGGGCAACTGATCGATAATTTCAGTTTTAAATCCCCTTCGTTCACTCCAGCGAAGATACATGCGCAGCAGCATCTCTGCCCAGTCTTGGGCTTCAGTGCCCCCGGCACCGGCATGGATGGCCATAATGGCATGACAGGCATCCTCTTCTCCGGAAAGAAGCTTATTGAACTCCATTTGGGCCAAGAGTTTTTCCAGATCTTTGAGACGGTTTTGAACCTCAGACAGGGTTTCCTGGTCCACTTCAGCCAAAGCTAGATCAAGAAGGATCTCGGTTTCTTCGAGCCGGGTTTGCGTCTGTTCCCATTCGGAAATGATCTGAATCAGTTTCCCCCTTTCTTTAAAAATAGTTTTTGCTTGGTCCGGATTGTCCCAAAGGTTATTTTTGGAAATCATCTTTTCCAGGACGGCCAAGCGTTCTTTCTTAGGGTCCAAGTCAAAGATAGTCTCCTAATTTAACCATTTTATCTTTAAGACGAATAATTTCTTCTTTCATGACCTTTGCCCCCTTTCCTTTTACTAACCCAAAAAATAATTCCGACCAGGAAAATAATCCCGCAAAAAACGACTGATATGTCCCCATAACGGGTATAAAAGGTCTTTTCACCTCGAAGAGGAATATTAGCATAAATTGCTCCGCGTTGAAACAAAGGAACCTCCTTCACGATCCGACCGGAAGAATCAATAAAGGCGCTGAACCCCGTATTGGCCGCACGGGCGATCCAGACCCTGTTTTCGACAGCGCGAAAAGTAAGCATGGACAGGTGTTGGTATGGCGCCGAGGTCCTGCCGTACCAGGCATCATTGGTCATATTCACCAGAATCCGGCAGCCTTCTTGTTTGAAGGCACGGCTTAATTCCGGGAAGATAGTCTCAAAACAAATTAACACTCCTATTTTTCCCTTGGGATGTGATAACCCGTAACTGCCCGGCCCCGGACTGAAATCTCCTATGGCTTGGACCATTTTCCCCACAAAGGGTAAAAGTCGTCTTAATGGAACATACTCCCCAAAAGGAACCAGATGAACCTTGTCGTAATAGCTTAAACGGCCTTTCGAACTTAACAGATAGGCACGATTATAAAATTGGATTTTCCCTTGCCGGTAGGCAACGGCCGGACTACCGAACAAGAGGTGGGCCCGAGTCTCCTGGGCCAATTGAAACAAAAGAGGGGTTAAGTGGTTTTCATTCAAGAAATAAAAAGGGGCTGCCGTTTCTGGCCAAACGACTAATTCGGGGGCCTTGGTAAGAATTTTCAGGGTAAGGTCCTGATAGATCCTTATGGTTTCTTCCTGAAATACCGGATTCCATTTTAAGGATTGATCAATGTTTCCCTGAATAACCGCTACGTTTAAGGTCGGAGCCTGTTGATCTTTTTGCTTTTGGTTCGATAAAGACCAGAAACCGAAGATAAGGGCGAAGGTTAATAAGGATAAAGTCAAAGCCGTTTCTTTCCATTTTCTCGACCAACCCTGAAAAGCCCTGTCGCATCCAAAAACCCGGAAAAGGGATTGATTAACCAGAATGATTAAGAACGAGATACCGTATACCCCTGTGAATTCAGATAATTGAATTACCGGTAAAAAGTTGTACTGGGAATGCCCCAACAATTCCCAGGGAAACCCGGTCAATAAATGAGAACGCAAAAATTCTAATCCTACCCAGATGGATGGGACCCAAATTAAAGAAAAGAGGCCTTGGGGAGGAAATAAACCCCACAGCCAGGCAAACACCCCGAAATAAATGGCCAAATAAAGAACCATTAAAAAGAGAATCGAAAAACTGGTTATCGAATCCAGTCCGCCATAATAATGCATGGCATGGGTAACCCAATAGAAAATCCCCAAGGATGAAAGAATACCGGCGAGATATCCCAACCGGAATCTTTTTCGGGCCGGTTTATTATCCAAGGCTTTAAATAATGGAAAAAACGCCACCCAGGCCAAAAAGGACCAGGAAACCTTGGGAAAGGAAAGGACATAAAGAATCGTGCTAAAGAAGATTAATAGATAATTTCCCAAGGAGTCTTTTGTTAAGATAATTTTCATTATATTGCGCCGCTGAACTTGACGGGTTTTTATTTGGCTATAAAATTTAATGTTTTTGCAAAAGGCTAAATCTTCCTCTGGCAGTCATTCCGGCGAAAGCCGGAATCTTGGGAAATTGGACCGGTTCATAACTTTTATCGGGACGATGTCCGGCCCCGGCATTTGCCGGGGTAACGGCTAAGGGGACTTTTTACAAAGCCGTTTAGTCTGTTCATTAACACAACTTACTGGTCAGGGAAAGAAAAAGTTGTTCTTTTAGTTCAGGCAGGTAGGAATGCGGAAAAGCTGTTTAGCTGGTCCGGGTTTTTTGATAATAGGTGACATATCGAAAAACTTGTTTAATATATTTTTTAGTATTTTTGAACGGGGGAACCCCATTGTGTTGGTAGACCCGGGTAGGACCGGCATTATAGGCAGCCAGGGCCAGTCTCTGATCACCTTCAAAGGCATCTAACATTTCCTTCAGATAACGTGCTCCGCCATCTATATTATGTTTCGGGTTGAATGGATCCTTGATCCCTAATTCCCTGGCCGTATCAGGGTCTATTTGCATCAACCCGACCGCTCCCTTTGGGGAAACGGCCCTGGGATCAAATCGTGATTCGGCATGAATTACGGCCTTAACCAAGGCTGGATCCAAAGAATATTTTAGACTGGCAGCCCTGATCCAATGATCGTATGTGGTAACGGAAACTTCTAATTCTTCGGGGGTCAGTATCAAACGGGCGGCGTTTTTTTCGGAAAGGTTAAGAGGCAGGTCAATTCGGTTCAAATACTGGTTTTGTCCGGACTGCGCCTGGACCATTATTATAAAATAAAAGCCATTTACGCTTAACAAAGATATAAGAACCAACCCAATCGATATTTTTTTTATATATTGATTTTGCATAATTACCACCTATTTGTTTTAAACTTCGTCCAATCCCCCTCGGATATGAACCAGAGGCCCAGATAGACTGAATGAATAGGCACATGATCCCGCGCAAACATATAAAGTTCTTCGAAGAGATTCCCCAGGCTGTCTTCATAAATTCAGTCCCTATTTTTTTTATACTGTTTTTTACCAGAAAAGATTTCTTTTGTCAACTGTTATAAATATTTAAACAAAATGATATTTTAAATAATACCTTTTATTTCAATTAGTTAAAAAGAAAATAGTCATTTTAAAGGAAAAACAATTAGGCTCTGGCTTTAAGGACGAAAAAATGATAAAAGAAGAACAGTTACATAAGTATCAAATAAATAAAAACCTCTAACAGGCCGGCTCCACCGGGTTGAGGCTGACCAGCTAAATATTTCTACTTTAACCTAACGATATTAAAAGAGAAAGTTATACAATGTCTTCAAAACCGGGAAATGTTATCGGGATTGACCTGGGGGGGACCCGGATTAAAGCCGGTCTCGTTGGTGCCCAGGGAGAAATACACCTAATGGAAAATTATCTAACCTGCCTTGAATTGGGAGAGAAAAAAGTATTAAAGCGGATAGCAAAAATAATCAAGCAACTCATTATAATTTCAAATAAAAACTGGATAGAACCCAAAATGGTCGGTTTAGGGGCTCCGGGTGTTATTGACCGGGAGAAAGGTATAGTTCACCATTCCCCAAATTTTCCCGGTTGGAAAGAAGTCCCTTTAGCCCGATTTATTACAGAAGAGGTAGGACTTCCGGTCTATGTAGATAAAGACGCTAATGTAGTTACCTATGGGGAAAAATGGGTAGGGGCAGGACAAGACCTGAGAAATTTTATCAGCTTGACCCTGGGGACCGGCGTGGGAAGCGGCCTTATTTTAAATGGACGGCCCTGGTACGGTAGTCAAGGGAGTGGTCCTGAATTCGGTCACATCACCCTCGAACCCCGGGGTGAACGCTGCGGTTGCGGTAACCGGGGTTGCCTGGAAACTCTGGCTTCAGCCACCTATTTAATTAAAAAAGCCCAAAGGGGTCTGGCCAAAAAGATCCCAACCCAACTTTCAAAAGGGGTCAGCAATAGTTCGAATCCCTTGTCAGCCAAGATCCTTTTTGAGACGGCTCAAAAAGGGGACCCTTTCTGCATCTCGCTTTTTGCCGACTTAGGGCGATATCTTGGAATTGCTCTGGCCAATATTGTCCATACCCTCAACATTGAAGGGGTGGTTCTTGGGGGTGGCGTCAGCAATGCCTACACTATTTTCTTGCCATATTTGGAAAAAGAATTTAAAAAACGATTGACCATGAGTTCTGCGGAATCGGTTTCCATCCGTATTTCGTTTTTGGGTGAAAAGAGCGGCGTCCTGGGAGCCGCCAAAATGGCGATGGATCGAAACAAGCGATAGCTCAAAGTTCAACGGTTAAGGTTCAAGGTTACAAAAACAGCTGTTTTTAATTTAAAAAAACAATATTACCAGATTAGATTAGGTCAGGCATCTTGCCTGACGATTTAGGAAAGGGTGTTATGGCCGGAAAGAAAAAAATCAGCAGGAAAGAACTTCTTAAGAAACCGGACGAGTTTATCACTTTTACAACCCGGTCCTTGAATTGGGTGAAGGAAAATTCCTCAATAGTCATCTGGGTCGGTTCTGGTATAATCTTACTCTTGATTCTTTACTTTGGTTATTCGACTTACCGGAACCGTCAGGAAAAACTGGGCCATGAAAAGTACTTTTCCAGCCTGGAGATCACGGATTCGGATCAAAAGTTGAAGAAGTTGGAGGAAATTATTAAAGATTACCCCAGGACCAAGGCCGCCTATGCCTCCCGGGTAACTTCCGGACATCTTTATTACCAGAAAAAAGATTTTTCCAAGGCGGTTATCGCCTACCAATCGGCTCTTCATAAAGGGAAATTTCCGACTGCCTTTAAAAACCTGATCCTGGGGAATCTGGCTTACGCCTACGAGCAGAAAGGTGATTTCCCGCAGGCGGCGAAAACCTTTTCAGAGATCACCCAAGGTCAAGATGATTTATTAAAAGAGGATTCACTTTTAAATCTGGCCAGGGTATATCAAAAAATGGGTAAGAAAGCCGAGGCCAAAACAACCTATCAGAACTTTCTTAAATTGTTCCCCAAATCGGTCTATGCCAACATGGTTAAGGATCGTTTGGCTGGTCTTTAAGTGAGATAAACTTTCTTAACCCGTTTGTGTCGGGGCTCAATAAGGGATGAAAAAGGATTCAAGGGGCCCAGAGGGCAAGGACCGCGGGGCGGAGTGAAAAGCCTGGAAGCTAAACCGCTTGAACCCCAGAATCCTTGAATCCTCGAACCCTATTTTTGTATTAAAGGAGTCGAACCATGCATGAATTATTATCAGGAAAACCTGGAGATAAGAGGTTGTTATTGGGTAATGAGGCCATTGCCCGAGGGGCAATTGAAGGGGGACTCGCTTTTGCCACAGCCTATCCGGGAACCCCCTCTTCAGAAGTGGCCTTAAATTTTTTTCAGATCAAACAGGAAACCGATTTATATTTTGAGTACTCCACCAACGAGAAGGTCGCCCTGGAAGTGGCGGCCGGGGCGGCAGTCTCCGGTTTAAGGACCATGGTTACCATGAAGCATGTGGGGATGAATGTGGCGGCCGACCCGTTGATGACCTTGGCCTATACCGGGGTAAACGGCGGTATGGTCATCCTGACGGCCGACGACCCCTCGCTATTCTCCAGTCAAAACGAACAAGACAACCGCTATTATGCCAGGCTCTCCGGGTTGCCCATGTTGGAACCCACAACACCCCAGGAGGCCAAGGAAATGACTCTGGCGGCCTTTGACCTTTCCGAGAAATTGAAGGTGCCTGTATTACTCAGAACTACCACGCGCATCAATCATTCCCGTGGTGTCGTCACCCTGGGAAAAATAAGACCCCGGAAGACCCAGGGAAATTTTAAAAAAGATCCGTTCAGTTATGTGACGGTGCCGGCTGTTTCCAGAAATCTGCACGTCAAACTTCTGCAGGTATATGATCAGGCAATGGCCTTGGCCAACCAGTCCTCTTTTAATGAAATTATCGGGCAGGGGAAGTGGGGGATCGTCACTCAGGGGGTTGGTTTCTGTTATGTCCAGGACGCCCTGGATGACCTGAAGACCAAAGAGTCCTTTTCGGTATTGAAGCTGGGTTTTTCTTATCCTTTCCCGGCCGAGACCGTTAAAAAATTCCTATCCCAAGTGGATAAGGTCCTTGTGGTGGAGGAATTGGAGCCGGTCATGGAGCAGGAACTGCGGGCCGTTGCTCAGACCATGGGACGAACCATACCCATTCAGGGCAAAGGAGTGGACCGGTTAAGTCGTCTCTTTGAATATGACCCGTCCCAGGTGCGAAGCGCTATTGCCCGGTATTTTGGAATCCCCGTTCAAGACCGGCAGGCGGTTGATCTTTCCGATATACCCCCGCTTCCGGGCCGTCCACCCAACCTGTGTCCGGGGTGCCCGCATCGTTCCACCTTCTATGCCGTCAAGAAAGTGGCTGGCGAAGAGGCCATTTATCCTACCGATATTGGCTGTTACACCCTGGGAATGCTCCCGCCTTTAAGTGCGGCCGATTTTCTGATCTGTATGGGTTCCAGTGTCAGCACAGCTTCCGGTTTTTCCCGGGCCTTAGACAAACACGTTATTGCCTTTATCGGGGATTCGACTTTTTTTCATTCCGGGATCACCGGGTTGGTCAATGCCGTTCATAACAATCACAAGTTTACTTTGATCATCCTGGATAATGAAACTACGGCCATGACCGGGCACCAGCCTCATCCGGGTGTCAACATGGCCTTGCTGGGACTGCCCAATACCCAAATTTCCATAGAAGCGGTGGTCCGAGGAATCGGGGTCAAACATCTCTCTGTGGTCCAACCCAGAAAAGTCAGGCAGACCATGGAAGCCGTCCAAAAAGCCCTGGACTTTGATGGAGTTTCCGTAATTATTTCTAAAGAAATCTGTCCGCTCTATGCCAAAAGGGTGGCCCCTCCGGCCAAAATCCGCGCTTTCATGATCAACGAAAACCGATGTAAAAACCATCGGGATTGTGTAAACTTGTTTGCCTGTCCGGCCTTTTATGTGGAAGAAAATCAGGTTAAAATCAACGAAAATTTATGCATTGGCTGTGCGGTCTGTTCCCAGGTCTGCCCGGAAAATGCGATTATCCCTAGGAAATAGAGGAGCACTTTATGGATATCAAACGGATTGTCTTTGTCGGGGTGGGCGGTCAGGGAAACCTGCTTTCCTCCCGGGTATTGGGAGAAGCGGCCTTGTTGGCCGGGATTCCGGTCAATGTCAGCGAAGTCCATGGTATGGCCCAGCGGGGAGGAGTGGTCGAATCGGCCGTAGTCCTTGGCGGTGCCTTGAGTTCTATCGTTTCCAAAGGAGAGGCTGATGTTCTGATCGGCTTTGAACCTTCGGAGACCTTACGGGCCATGGAGAAATGTTCCCGGGAAACCACGGTAATTACCAATGTAACCCCACTGATACCCTTTACCGTGGCGGTCGGCAAGGGAGTCTATCCCAATATCAAAGAGGTCCTCAATTTGATCCGGAAAAAAGTGAAACGGCTGATCGCCCTAAATGCCGATGCCCTGGCCGAAAAGGCCGGTTCGGCCATGGCCGTCAATATTGTTATGCTGGGGGCCCTGGCCCAAAGCAACACCATTCCCATTACAGCCGATCAATTGAAAGAGGCCCTCAAAGAAAATCTCAGTCAAAAGTTATGGGACATCAATCTTAAGGCCTTTGATTTAGGGTATGAGGCAGCCAAAAAATAAAAGGTATATGTATATGGTTCACGGTACAAGGTTTACGGTTGATTGTTTTATTCTTATATTTTTAGACTTTGAATGAACCTTATACCGGGTACCTTACCCCTTGAACCTTTATTTTATTTAAATCGTTCTTCAATGGTTCGAGCGTGAAGCGGCAGCCCTTCCTTTTCGGCCAGCAGGGTGATCGTCTTTCTTAAACCCTGCAATCCCTTTTTGCTCAGGTATTGAAAAGTCGGCTTCTTAATAAAATCATCCACCGAGAGACCGGAAAACATCCGGGCACATCCCCCGGTCGGTAAAACGTGATTGGTCCCGGAGGCATAATCGCCTGCGGGAACCGGTGCAAAGGGTCCCATAAAAATTGACCCGGCATGGTTGATCATGGGCAGGATGATCCAAGGATCTTGCGTAACAATCTGTAAATGTTCAGCCGCATAGGCATTGGCAAAGTCTATCGATTCTTTAAGTGAGGCGGTTACCAAAATCGCCGAATGGCGGGTCAAAGCTTCCTGAATGATCTCCTTCCGTTCCAATCCGGGTAACTGCTGATTGATGATTTCACAGACCCTTGTAGCCAGGGACAAAGAAGGGGTAATGAGAACGGCCCCGGCATCCGGGTCGTGCTCAATCTGAGAAAGAAAATCCCAGGTCATCCAATCCGGTCGCGCCGTCTCATCGGCTATGATGAGGGCTTCACTCGGTCCTGCCGGAGAATCGATATCCACTGTTCCAAATACAGCCATCTTGGCAGCGGTCACATATTTATTACCCGGCCCAACGATCTTATCCACTTTGGGCATAGTTTCGGTACCGTAGGCCATTCCGGCAACGGCCCAGGGTCCCCCCACTTTGAAAAGAAAATCGGCTCCGGCAATATCAGCGGCCACAATGGTCACCGGATCGGTCTTCATTCCTTTTTGCGGCGGCGTACAGGCCACAACCGTCGATACCCCGGCTACTCGAGCCGGGATGATGTTCATGAGAACACTGGAAGGGTAATTGGCTTTGCCTCCGGGCACATAAGCCCCTATGGTTTCCATGGCTCTTCTAACCCTCCCGGCCAAAATTCCCGGTTTGACTTCAATGGCCCACATCTCCCTTTCCAATTGGGCGCGATGAAATTTCTCGATATTTTTAGCGGCCTGCTTTATGGCCTGTTGGACGGGTTTTTCCACCTGTTTGTAGGCCGTCTTGATTTCTTCCGGTTGGACCAGAAGGTCTTTCAGCCGAATATCCGATTTATATTTTTGATAATGTTTCAGGATGACTTGATCTCCCCCTTTTTGAACCTCATGGACAATGGCCCTGGTTTCTTCATAAACATCCGATATGTCTTCCATAGACCTCTTCAGCAAGGCCTCTTTCCTCTCCGGGGATAAATCGGCCAGTCTTTCGGGTTTGATGAATTCCACGTTACTTACACTCCTTTAGTGTGAAAATGGGGTTCAAGGGTTCCAGCATTCAAGGATTCAAGGGTTCTAACTTCCAGGCCTTTTACTCCGCCCCGCGGTCCTTGGCCCCTTGAATCCTTAGAATAATTTTCTTTCCCGGCTGTGCCCATCCAAGTGGGTATGAAAACTTATTTTAAAGTAAAACTTAAAATCAATGGCGATGTATCTAACCTTTATTGATTAATTTGACAAGCAAAAACTTTTATTATATGATAAAATCAAAGAGTTGAACCAAGATAACGTTTTCCATATTCCTTCAACGCATCCCGGGTACTAAAAAAGGCCAGTTCGGGCCAGGGGATTTCTTTATAGGGGAATAGGCCCACCTCCAATGTTTCATCACAAGCGGCTGGGACACCGGCCAAAACTTCGGCCAAATAAGCGGCAATAATTACGGTATGCCCCGGATAGGAATAGACATTCAGCAGAGAATTGATTCGGACGTGGAGGTTGGTCTCTTCCAGGGTTTCCCGAACAGCCGCCTCTTCAAGGGTTTCACCCCGGTCAACAAACCCTCCCGGGATAACCCATTTCCCATAACCAGGTGAAATTCCTCTTTTTACCAAGACGATCCGGTCCTCAAAAAGGGTCACGGTTCCGGCCGCCACCTTGGGATCGAGGTAATAGACAAAAGAACACTGACTGCAAACCAAACGTTCCGGTTCCTGAGCCTTTATCTGTTTTTTATCCAACCTTCCGCTACACAGGGGGCAAAAGCGGAAAGGGGGCTGGACTTGATGGGTGGAGTGAATGTCGGGCATAAAAGGTTGTTTCATAATTATCATTATTATTTTGAATGATAAAAAAAAGAAAGACTTTTTTCTTGATTCCTGTCGATAATCCCGTTATGAAAGAGGCGACAAGAGTTTAGTAAACCTTTGAAGCCGCTTTAACTCATGGAAGAATTCGGTTTACTTTTCAGGATCATCTCCCAATTAGTTGGCGAAAGCCTGAAAGATTTTCAAAGAAAAGTAACGCAGATCATGAAAACCAT